>Ga0070399_1002145_pt1 | contig 19299 bp, 21 predicted proteins | sample BioMet4_FD_61217 | JGI IMG/M metagenome (GOLD analysis project Ga0070399, IMG submission 61217) | Microbial communities from bioreactor (seeded with sewage sludge) at LBNL, California, USA - Biofuel metagenome 4 (version 1) | ecosystem: Engineered > Bioreactor > Anaerobic > Unclassified ... | reverse complement strand
TTCTCCACTGCATCATAGGCCAAGTCGTTGGTCATGCCTGATGTATCATTCGTACGGTATAAAACGGGTCACTTGCCGTACTTCGCCCTGAGGAAGTACCGGATGATACCGTTCTTGAAGCTGACATAGAATGTGTTCAAGTAGACGAAGGAAACTGTAATAGACATTAAGGCAAGAAATACCAGATAACCGACATAGGAGACGAAGATACGCCCCATGTCCATACCAGTGTATGCCGAGATGCCCAGCAATGTCATTACGACCGCGAGCACGAAGTAGCTCTGAAACAGCCGGTTCTTCATCCCCTTCCACAAGATGAACGGGCGAGGCGCAGCTGAATGGGCCTGGGCACCCAACGACCGCAGGATGCTGCATGGTACAATGATGACGCAGAGGAACATTGATACGAGCATCATGAAAATCATCATTTCGTCGAACGGAATCGTCTCCAGGAAGACTGGATTGAGAAACAGGTATGAAGAGATGGTCATCCCCGCGACAATCTGTGCGATGGATATACCACGGAACTCGGCAACGTTGAATTCCGTGTCATCCATCCGCGGATCGATGGTGACCTCGGTCACATCGATGATATCAGGAACGGCAAACAGGCGGGATGCAATCCGCTTGAGCCGCGACTCGCCCGGCTTCTCCAGTGCCAGCAGTATACGGTGATAGTTCTTCCTGAAGTAGGCTACAACCACCGCCAGGACTCCATGTGCCGTGAATACTACCAGTAGTGCGATGATACATACGCTGGCTAACACATCCCAGAAGTTTACTTCGAAGCCCTCGTATGAGATAAATGTAAAGAAACGGACGAGAAATGCGTTCAGCCCATACTGCGTTCCGAAGAGCTCCCAAAGAAAAATGGCAATTATCAAGGTAATGGCCGCCTCGATTAAAATCGAATAGCGCATCCGCACCACATCGTTCTCGGAGAGAATTACCGCCATAACGCCCAAGAGGGCGAAGCCCATAACATAGACCCAGCTTAGCGTGACAAGAAAATGACCGAATGTCAGATTCCCGCTCAGCAGAAACACGGCGACGACGACTGCTGCGCATGCTACAACGAAGGATGGGAAAAGACTGAGGATGAAGTTATCGAGCTTATCCTGCTTTGTCTGCCGATCCCAGTTCCGCCCCAACTTCGCTTCCAACTCCTTCGGCACCTGAAGCAGATGGCGCAGGCCATTACCAGCGGAACCACGGGATTTCATGTTCCTCTTAATGGCGCGCGATTATTAAACAGTAAGCGCCCATCAAAAGTAGATCCCTAACCGCCAGTGTACCCCCATACCTGTGAAACCACAATGTATTTAAAGAACATGGGAATTGACTTGGATTAGGCATTCAAGATATGCTCCGGCCCGTTCGTGAAGAAAGGCGAGGATGGCGTATAGAGAATACCCCAAGAGGAATAATAATGGCCTACGGAAACACGAATGGTTCGAGCAACGGCGGCAGCTACCGCGACAACAGAGACCAGCCCCGCGAGTACTTCAAGGCGGTCTGCTCTGACTGCGGTAAAGAGTGCGAAGTCCCCTTCAAGCCGACCCAGGGCCGGCCGGTTTACTGCCGCGACTGCTTCAAGAAGCACCAGCCAGAGAACCGCGGACACGACCGCAGATTCTGATTAGGTTTGACCTCGCAAGAGGTCGCCCAGAACTGAAATAACATCTTAAGCGGTCCTCCGGGATCGCTATCCTTTTCATTGACTTCCTATATTGTTTCAATACGACTGTATTTCGATATCGTTTGCTGTCCAAATCAGCCTAAGCTTCGCTGGCACACGGGGCGTGATGTTGCCGACAGATACCTTCAGAGGACCTGCTTGCCTGTGTTCTCTGAGATACTCTCGTCGTAGACGGCCTTAACTGTAAAAAGCCAGACCGACTCTGTGGTCATACCCATCCGCTCAAGGTAGATGTTGATCTTTTTGACGATCTCCGGGTCTTCGGAACGATCCACCAGTTCGGTGACGATCGAATAAGCAGTCTTACCTTCGGAAACGAGGAACTCGGCACGACGATCACGGACCAAGTTCTGACCAGTGGTCTTCGCCCAGACACGTCCTACTGCCAATGTCTCCTCGTTCGGAACAACGAGCGAGCCGCAGACGATCGTGTGAGGACAGCCGTCTGCATTGACAGTCGACATGACCTTAAAAGAATCCGGGCGCCTGATGAGATCGATGATGACCGGCATTAACTTGACCATGCTATCAATCCCAATAGCCAGTCTAAATATTTACAAAATGGGGTACACCTGCCTTAGGAAGGCAGGTGCAAAAAGTTTACAGTCCCTTCATGCCAGCTTGGTACCGGCCTTCGGATTGGCGCCCTGATCCGATACAGACACCACACTAAAGACCCACACCGCATTAGCGTGCAGATGCATCGCAGCTAGCGCCTGATTCATGGCATCGACTTCAGGGCCCTTGTCAAGACGAGCCTTCGGAATGACATTGATCTCGAAGGCTTCGAGTCCTTTCACAACGAGGAAGGCCGCCTTCTTGTTTGCTTCGATGTTCTTAGCAGACCGCTTCATGAGGACCTCGCCGATGATGACCGTGTCAGGCGTCGGAGCGGCGATTGAACCGGCCACGATAGCATGTGGCTGACCGGCCGTATCGGCCGTCACGAAGACTTTTACGCTATCATGTGCATTTAAAAGTGCCATCACATTTGCTGGGATTGCAACCATGTTATCACCAACTATCAAAATGATAGTTTAATATAAATCAGTGTCGACGCATAAAATAATCAACTACCAAAATGATAGTGAATCTGCAGCAAAGATAGCAAAAAGCATCTAAATGATGAATGACGCTGATGCTTTGAATGGAACTCTGAAAAGAGTGAAGTGGTTTCGCTTACTCATCGCGCTTGACACGGTCGATGATGATCAGAGCTGCCATAAAGACGACGAAGACGACGACAATCGCTACGAACGTCTCATACTCGACTCCCATGAACGGCTAATCCTGCTGTTCATATTTATCCGTTGCCATACCGCCACCCGGTGCTTCAGTTATATCTCTATGACACCCGCAATCCATTAGTCACATTCTATTAACAATGATGCGTTTTTCGTAGTGATTTTGCTACTTACATTCATTTACGTATTAAAAAAATGTAAAAAAACACAGAGCGAGACAGATGCTGGTGAGACAGTATTTTATAGAGAAATACGATTGAGGGGCCCAATGGTCTACGATGTCATCATTATCGGGGCGGGACCGGCTGGCCTAACCGCCGGAATCTACGCCAGAACGAAGATGATGAGCACGCTCATTCTGGAATCCGGCCACGTCGGCGGCCAGTTGGTCGCGCTCTACCCGGAGAAGGGTATCCACAACTTCCCCGGCTTCGAGACTGTGCAGGCCCGCAAACTGTCGGACAAGCTCTATGCCCAAGCGGAATCGCTGGAATGCGACATCATTGAGGGCGAGAAGGCTCTGGAGATCAACGATGGGGACCAAAAACTTACCGTCATCACAGATAAGCATACATTCGAGGCATTCTCCGTTATCGTGGCAATCGGCATGGGTAACTTCGTCCCCAAAAAAATGGGATGCCCTGGTGAAGATGAATTCAACGGCAGGGGCATTTCGTATATCCTGCCGGTAAAAGAAGCACTCGTCGGTAAAAAGGTCGTCATGTTCGGCGGCGGCAACAGCGCCATCGAGATGGCACTCATCGCAGATTCAGTCACCGACACCACCATCGTTCACCGTCGGCCGGAGTTCCGCGCAGACGAAATTAACGTCAAGAACCTCAAGGAAAGCAATATTCGGCAGATCATGAATGCTGTAGTGAAGTCTTTCAACGGCCATGATCGCCTGGAAAGTATCACACTTATTCAGGATGGAAAGGAGTTGGAGATTCCCGCCGACCTGGCGATCATCAATATCGGTATTCTAGCTAACCTTGACGCACTCACACGGTGGAGGCTCGCTCTAACGCCCAACGGACTGATCAAGGTAGACGTAGACATGAGCACTAATCGCCACGGCATCTTCGCCTGTGGCGATGCTATTGACTATGAGGGCAAAGATAAGCAAATCATCACAGCCTGTGGCGAAGCAGCGACTGCGACGATGTCTGCTTATAAGTTCGTAAAGAAGCCGTACTGGGCTTGAACCCAGTACTCTCTTAAGAAAAAAGAATTCTTTTTCCGCCTAACTCCGCCTAACGCTAATTTGTTTAGTCGTCGACAATCGCGTCGAAGTTGCATTCGTCAACACAGGCGCCACAATTAACACATTTATCATGGTCGATGACAGCAATGTCCCCGACCGTTATGGCGTCCTGAGGACAAACATCGGCACAGGAACCGCAGGCGACACAATTCTCAGAAATAATCTTTGGCATCAAACAACCTCGATGTGTGGTGATTTCCATGAAAGTATATAATTTTCAGTAAGGATAATCGAATGTCAATCCAGATAAAAAAATCTCGTAATTATTATACTCGTTATAAATGGAAAAAAACTTACTCTGCTCTGCGTAGGAAGTTTATTCTGGTCTCGACCTGCTGACTAACAGCAATTGGACGAACAGCAACTGACAGCACTGTATCCCAGTCTTTGTTTCAGTTATAAACTTCGTCGCTATTGTGCTTGAATGCTAGTCCGGGCCTATCAGCGATCACCATGCTATTTCTTGCTACCGTGGCAGTTCTGAACAATTTCATATTTGATGCTCTGCTTTTTCGATTGAAAGGGATTGAATTTCAAAAAAATAAAATGTTTTACCGGGTTTTAGACCCGGAATCCTGGGACACAGCCCGGGATCACTGCTTGACGATGGCTTCAGAAGTGCACTCGTCGATGCAGGCGCCGCAGTCAACGCACTTGGATGCGTCTATTACCGCAATGTCGTCGACGGTGATAGCGTTGTGGGGGCAGGCGTCGGCGCAGGATCCGCAGGCTACGCATTTTTCAGCAATTACTTTTGGTGCCATTTGTACTCACCTTTTGTGAGGGAGGGAACGACGACACGGTATAAAAGGCTCATCCGTAGGATTTATAGAGGTGAAGAAGCACCGGCCGCCGTCGAAAGCCCGACACCGGCCGAAAAAAAAAGTTCGATCACGATGTCTCAGTTCTCGACGATGGCATCGGAGGAGCACTCGTCGACACAGGCGCCGCAATTAGCGCACTTGGAATCGTCGATGACGGCGATGTCGCCGACGGTTATGGCGCCGTGGGGGCAAACGTCGGCACAGGATCCGCAAGCGACACAGTTTTCAGCAATGATCTTCGGCATTTTTTTACACCTTATTGCAGGAAATCATAAATGCCCTATTTTATCCTTGTCGCAAGCAAACCCTCTTTACTTCCCGCTACTATCCTCTTCCCATGAGATATGTTAGCGGACTGCTTTACCAATACGGCGACTTTAGTCCCGGCTGGGCAACCATCGCTGACGGGGCCGTAATCGAGGTAGGCGAAGGACGCTGCCCTGCGCCTCCGCAGGCAACTGGCCTGGTGGTCCCACCGCTAACTGACGCCCATACCCACTGCGCAGACGGCGGGGTACCGATCAAGCCTGGGATGAGTCTGGAACAGCTCGTCGCCCCGCCAAACGGTCTCAAACACGTCTATCTACGCACTACGCCGGCTCCAATATTGCAGCAGTCGATGGCAAAATTCGCGGCAACAGCCCGCCAAAATGGAATCGACCGCTTCCTAGACTTCCGGGAGGGCGGCGTAACAGGCTGCCGGCTTCTGCGGGAAGTAGTGCCTGAAGCGGTAATCTTCGGCCGCCCGGTACAACCAGACGCTCCAGATGCCGAGCTCGCGGCGTTGCTGTCCTTTGCTGACGGCCTTTCGCTCTCGAGTCTGGCCGACGTATCGGCAGAAGTAGCCGAAAGAACGGCAGAAGCGGCTCACGCCGCCGGCCGTCCGTTCGCCATCCACGTCAGTGAGCGGTTCCGTGAGGACATCGAAACGGTGCTAGCGCTTGAACCGGCCTTCGTGGTCCACATGGTGAAAGCCACTGACAGTGATCTGCAGCGGTGCGCCGATGAGGAAGTCCCGATTGTCGTATGTCCCCGTTCGAACCGCTATTTCGGTCAGACTCCTCCGCTGGCCCGTATGGCTGCATGCGACTGCACAGTGGCGCTCGGAACGGATAACGCGATGCTGTGCACTCCGGATCTCCGTCCGGAGGCTGCTGAGGCAGCCGCCATCCTCACTGCACAAGGCGGGGACCCGTCGCTCGTATGGAAATGGCTATTCGAGGGAGGACGGAAGATATTATATCGCGCAAACCACATGAGCGGCCCAGTTGAGGAAGATCAGAAGGCAGCTGTTGTCCTGCCGTGCCCGGGGCTGATACCCGCCCACGCGCTGGAAAGCAGAGCGCCTGTCTATCGTCCCCTTTGAACGGAGAGTCCCAGATGAACTACCAGAACATCCTGATACCGACTGACGGCAGTGAATTCACCAATGCCGCCATCGAGCATGGAATCGAACTTGCGAAGATCTCAAGGGGTAAAGTCACTGCCCTCTATGTACTTGACCAGTCTGTATACTCGAATATGCCGATGGACGCTGCTATCGTCAACGTCTACGAGACGCTGGAGCGGGAAGGCAAGAATGCCGTCGAATTCATCCGCCAGAAGGCAGAGGCCGCCGGAGTATCCTTCGAAGAGAAGATTGTCGAGGGCATTCCGCCGAACGCGATCAACGGAATGTCTGACAACTTCGACCTGATTGTCATGGGAACCCTTGGCCGCACTGGAATGAACAAGGTCCTGATGGGCAGCGTCGCCGAGAAGGTTATCGAGGGCGCAAAGTGTCCGGTCATGGTCGTCCGCCAGCCCAAGAAGGAGTGAGTTGCAATGAAATTCGTGAACATTCTGGTGCCAACTGACGGCAGCGACTATACCAAGGCCGCCATAGACAAGAGCTTCGAGCTCGCCCACGTCACCGGCGGGCACATCACCGCCCTGTATGTGAGGGACAAGGGTGCTTCCGACGATGCCGGCAAGGCTGCTACCGGCTATGTCGCCGACCTCGGCCGCGAGAAACACGTGGACGTCGTCGAACAGACCATTGTCGGCGTTCCGGCCGATGTCATCGCGGCAGAGTCTGCCAAGTACGACATCATCGTAATGGGGACCCTGGGCCGCACTGGGATGAAGAAAATCCTGGTCGGAAGCGTCGCGGAGACTGTCGTCAAGAACGCTGTCTGCCCTGTCATCGTTGTGAGGAATGTCGAATGACCGCCAAGACCGTCGCCGATATCATGACTCCCGCGCCCATCGTCGTGGAAGTCCCCGGCAACCGCAGCGACGCCATCAACGTGATGGTTCGCTACAAGTTAACCGGCCTTCCAGTCGTCCGTTCGTCGGACGGCAAGCTCATGGGCATCGTCTCCCGCCGGGACATCTTCCGGAAGTTCGACGAAGAGCAGCTTTCGCTCATCATGAAGCGGGACTGCATAACCATCGGTCCAGACGCAACTCTAACCGACGCTGCCGCGATCTTCTCCAAAAAACGGATTCACCGGCTGCCAGTAGTCGAGAACGGCCGGCTCGTGGGAATCATCACCCCGACCGACCTGCTACGGGAGATCCGCAGCATCAAGACGGACATGACCGCCGAAGAAGTGATCCGCACTACCTGCGTCACTGTCTATGAGCAGGATCCCCTATCCTACCTTGTGAATGCCATGCGTGTGAGTGATGTCACTGCCGTACCTGTCCTGAAGGCAGACGGCGAACTAGTCGGCATCTTGACCGATCGGGACCTCTTCAGCGACCAGCTCTCGGATGCCGAGGCTGCAGCTAAACTGGGCATCTCCGATCCAAAGCTGGCCGGCATCCGGAACGTCCTGCCGCTGTTCTACACCGCAACTGACCAGCATCTGGGCGGCGGAAAAACCGTCGCAGATTACATGGTCCGCAAGCCGGTCACCGTATTCCGGAAGACCGTGCTCAGCGAGGTCGCACGCCTGATGGTCACGAACGATTACGGCCAGGTTCCGGTCCATGGAACCAAGGACGAACTGGTCGGTATGATTTACGATGTGGATGTCCTCTGCGCTTTACTCGGAGGCGTGCAATGACCGGAAAAACGACAGAAGATCGGAAAGCCGATGACCTTATGTCGCTATGTAAGCGCCGCGGTTTCATTTGGCCCAGCTTCGAGCTATACGGTGGCATCGCAGGCATGTACGACTACGGTCCGCTTGGCTTCAACATGCGGAACAACATCGTCAGCGTATGGCGTGACATCTACAAAGGCCGGGAGGGTTTCTGCGAGATCGATTCCGAGACAGTCAACCCCCGGGAGGTTTTCAAGGCCTCCGGCCATGTTGACAAATTCGCCGACAAGATCACATACTGCACCAAATGCAACGCCCCCTTCAGGGCCGACCACCTGGTGAAACAGTATTACGCCAACCCGGACACTATGTCTGAGAAGGAGTTGGACCAGGCTTTCCTGGATCACAACGTTGTCTGCCCCGACTGCGGCGGCAAACTCGGCCCGGTCGAGGATTTTAACCTGATGTTCCGGACCAACATAGGTCCCGGCTCTGCCCGCGTCGGCTACCTCCGTCCGGAGACCGCGCAGGGCATCTTCGTGAACTTTCTGAACCTCTACCGCTACAACCGCGAGAAACTGCCGCTTGGTGTACTTCAGACCGGCCGCGGTTACCGCAACGAAATTGCACCTCGCCAGGGCATGATCAGAATGCGGGAATTCAACATGATGGAGGTCGAGCTGTTCGTTGACCCGAATGACAAGTCCTGGTGCCGCTTTAAGGATATGAAGGACGAGGAACTCACCCTTCTGCCCAACACAGGCGACGATATGGTCAAGATGACCGTTGGCGAGGCCGTCCGCAACAAGGTCATCGCTAACGAGGTGCTGGGCTACTTCGTCGGCACTACCAAGCAGTTCCTGGTCCGCCTGGGTGTCGATCCGGCACGGCTCCGGTTCCGCCAGCATCGCAAGGAGGAGATGGCCCACTACGCCAAGGACTGCTGGGACGCAGAGGCGCTTCTTTCCTACGGCTGGACCGAGATCACAGGCATTGCCGACCGCGGCTGCTGGGACCTATCCCGTCACAGTCAGTTCTCCGGCGCGGATCTGAGCCACTTCAAGCGGTTCGACGAGCCCCGCGAGGAGGAGATCGAGAAGATCAAAGCCAACCAAAAGAACCTTGGCCCATCCTTCAAGGGTCAAGCCAAGGACGTGGCCGCGGCCCTTGAGGCCAAGACTCCGGCCGACGTGAAAGACGGACAGCTTACTGTCACGGTAAACGGTAAGGCCATCACGGTCGGCAGCGAGATGTTCAGCGTTACTAAGGTGAAGGAGAAGGTCTCCGGCGAACGTGTCATCCCGAACGTCATCGAACCGTCTCACGGCCTGGACAGGATATTCTACACTGTCCTTGAGCACGCCTATTCCTACGACCAGGCGAAGGACTACACCGTACTGCACCTGCAACCGGAAATTGCACCGGTCAAGCTCGGCGTCTTCCCGCTGATGGAGAAGGACGGTCTCGACGAGGTCGCCAAGCAGATCTGCGCCGCGGTACACTCCGCCCAGGCCGAGGCCTATTACGACGGTGCTGGCACCATCGGTAAGCGCTACGCGCGGATGGATGAGATTGGCACCCCCTGGTGCGTAACAGTAGACTATGACACGCTCAGCGGACCGCAGAAGGACACTGTGACTATCCGGGATCGGGACACGACTGCACAGAAACGGATCGCCATACGGGACCTGCCGACCACCCTGGAAAGTCTGCTCGCCGGAAAGGCTTTTGCCGACTTGTGAACAATATTTAATCTTTTCATCTGGCGGAGCCTCATCTCCGCCAGGTTCCTTCCCATTGTACAAAAAAGTCCGCCGATGCCGACAGTCTGGCTCAGTTGGATGGATGGTTCTGACTAACCTTTATATGTCGGTCACCACCATGTTGTATTCGGTGAGAAATTTTGGGAATCAAGGACCTTGAAGATCTCAAGAAGCTTTCAATGCTGAAGTCCCAGATCGACGCCACTACCGTTAAGGATGTGATCGTTGACGACTTCCCCACGCTCGATTCCGAAGATGCCCTTTCCGACGGTCTCGCACTGATGCGGAAGACCGGGTATCAGGAGATTCCCGTCCTCGAGGGAGGAGCTTACGCCGGCGTGCTACGCTACAGCACGGTCCTGCGCAAGAAGAGCACGACGCCCGAAACGAAGATCAAGTCGCTGATGACAAATCTACCGATCCTGGATGACACAACGGAGCTCACGAAGGTCGCCGAGTACATGGTGACCAACAACTGCCGCCAGCTGCCGGTCGTCAACGGCAAGAAGGTCGTAGGAATCGTTTCCCGTACCGCCCTGATAGGCATTGCCGCACAGATGAAGTCACTGAAAGACGTCAAGGCCTGGGAGATTATGACTACTCCGGTCGAGTACGTTAAGAACAACGCGATGCTCTCCGAAGCGGTCGACATCATGCGCAAGCTCGACATACGGACGATGCCGGTCGTCAACAGCGCCGGCAAGCTCTGCGGCGTCGTCGGCATGAAGGAGGTCATCGACAACGGCTGGAAGGCCGGCGTGCGGTCCGTAGGCGGACTCTCCAAGAGTCCCAGCACCCAGATCCCGGTTGAGTCTGTAGCCGTCACCTCCGTCCACACGGTAGACTGGGGCGACGACATGGAGCAGGCTGCCGACATAATGGCCTCGAAGAAGATTTCTACACTGCCGGTGATGGACGGCGACGAGATGGTCGGCATCCTGACCGAGTACGATATCATCGAGATGATCTCGGCCTGCCGCGAGCGGGAGCAGTTGTATGTGCAGATCAGCGGTCTCGAAGACGAGGATAAGATCTATGCCGATTCAATGTATGCCGATATCGGCACCGAGATGAGCCGCATCTCGAAGATCTACAAGCCGGAGTCGCTGACGATACATGTCACCCGCTACAATGACATGGGCGACCGCAAGAAGTACAGTCTCATCGGCAAGCTCTTCATCAACGGTCGGACGATCAACGCTAAGGAGATCGGCTGGGACCTGGTAGCCACCAACAACGATCTAGTCAAGAAGCTCGGCGACTCGGTCGTCGATCTCAAGGACTCGAACGTCTCCTTCCGGAAGCGGAAGAAGTGAGGGGCCGGGCGCACTGCGTCCGCCCTTGAGGGCCTCCGGGCTCTCTCTTCATCTTTTTTATTATTTTCTTTAATAATATATTTAAGGCCTCTGTGATTACACGCCTTCGTTATCCATGTCACAGTACGATTCAGCTGCCATTGAAAAACGCTGGGAGGAGATGTGGAAGAACGAGGCGGTCTACCGCTTCGACCCCAAATCGGATAAGAAAGTCTTCAGCATCGACAATCCGCCGCGGTACACCTCCGGCTCGCTCCATCTGGGCCACGCCACCGGCTATTCGCTGATCGACTTTGCCGCCAGGTATCACCGGATGAAGGGCGAGAATGTATTCTTCCCGCTCTGCTTTGATGTCAACGGCACCCCGATTGAGGTTCGCGTCGAGAAGAAATACAAGATCACCAAACTCGACCTGCCAAGGCAGGAGTACCGGAAGCTCTGCAGCGACTACGCCAACGGTTTCATCGCCGAGATGACGCATGACTTCGAGATCCTCGGCGAAAGTATGGATCCTAGCATCTACTACCAGACCGATGCTCCCTACTACCGTCGGGTCACGCAGATCTCCTTCGTCCAGCTCTTTAAGCGCGGACTGGTCTACAAGGCGAACTTCCCGGTCAACTGGTGCCCCCGCTGCATGACTGCTCTGGCTGACGCCGAGGTCGAGTACCAGGACAACATCAACAAGTTAAACTACCTCAAGTTCCAGATCGTCGGCGAAGACGGCTACATGATGGTCGCCACCACCAGGCCCGAACTGCTGTGCACATGCAAAGTCGTCGCAGTTAACCCTGAGGATGAGAGCAAGTCCGCCTACGTCGGCAAAGAGCTCATCACCCCGCTCTACGGCCGTCACGTGAAGGTCATCAGCGATCCAAAGGTCGACATGACCTACGGCACAGGTAACGTGATGATCTGCACCATCGGCGACAAGGAGGATCTGCAATGGGTCATGAAGTACCACCTTGAACTCGAAAAAGGCATCGACGAGACCGGCCACATGACAGCCATCGCCGGCAAATACACGGGCATGACCGTAGCCGATGCTCGCGCTCAGGCCATCCAGGATCTTAAGGACCAGGGCATACTGGTCAAACAGGAGGACAACCCTCAGCAGGTGTCTGTCTGCTGGCGCTGTAAGACGCCGATCGAATTCCTGCAAGTGCCCCAGTGGTTCCTAAAGACCATCGCCTTCCGCGACGAAGTCCTCAAACGGGCTGATGAAATCAACTGGTTCCCGGAATTTATGAAAGTCCGGTTGCAGGATTGGGCCAACTCCCTCGAGTGGGACTGGGTCCTGAGCCGGCAGCGGATCTTCGCCACCCCGATCCCAGTCTGGGAGTGCAAGGAGTGCGGCGAAGCGGTCTGCGCCACCGAAGAAATGTGCTACTGCGATCCGACTCTTGACAAGCCGCCGGTCCCGAAGTGCCCGAAGTGCGGCGGCGAGCTCGTCGGCTGCACGGATGTATTTGACACTTGGATGGACTCGTCCGGATCGGCCTTATACAATACATACTGGCAGCGGGACGCGGCCCTGCACCAGAAACTCTTTCCGATGACCCTGCGGCCCCAGTCGCACGACATCATCCGGACCTGGGCATTTTACTCTATCCTGCGTTCACAACAGATCGAGCAGGCCAAGCCGTGGGAGAACATCATGATCCACGGATTCATCATGGCTCCCGACGGCACTCCGATGCATACCTCTGCCGGCAACGTCATCGATCCCATGCCTATCATCGAGAAGTACGGCGCGGACGCACTCCGCTACTATGCCGCCACCTGCTCGCTGGGAATCGACCACGCCTTCCGGGAGAAGGACGTGGTCCGCGGCAAGAAGATCTGCATCAAGGTCTACAACCTCGGTCAGTTCGTCAGTCGCTTCTTCGAGGGCCTGCAGGTCCGGCCGGAGAAGCAGCCGGCACTCCGCGTCGCCGACCGCTGGATCATCAGCCGGCTCTCTGATACCATTGAGCGCATGACTGAAGACCTCGAGGTCTACCAGTTCGACAGGGGCATGAAAGAGATCGAGGATTTCCTATGGCACCAGTTCGCCGACGACTATGTCGAGATGGTAAAGGGCCGCAAAGATGCCGCCGTCCGCTACACTCTCTACCATGTGTTCCTACGCGGACTGCAGCTGCTTGCACCGTTCATGCCGCACATCACCGAAGAGGTCTACCAGAACCTCTACCGCCGGTTCGAACAGACCAAAAGCATCCACCTGACTGCCTGGCCGACGCCGATGTTCCACGACGAGGAGGCCGAGGATGCCGGCACTGCTGCGGCAGAGGTTCTTGCTCAGCTCCGTGCCTGGAAGAGCGAGAAGAAACTCGCTGTCAACGCCGACCTCGATTGCCTGGAGATTGTCGGAGGCCATGCCGATCTGTACCGCCTGGCCGAGGAAGACCTGCAGCAGGGAGCCCGGACCAAACAGCTCATTATCGCCGCTCATGCCGACCTGACCGAGAAGGTTGAAGCCGTGAAGCCAGTCTATGCCAAGCTCGGCCCCGCCTTCAAGGAGAAGGCCAAGGCCATCGCCAAGGCTATCGAGCAGACGCCGCTGGAGCAGCTGGCAGCTCAGCTGACCGCCGGCAAGGTCACTCTCGCCACAACTGACGGACCGGTGGAGTTGACCCCCGACTTCTTCGAAACAAAGAAGACTCTGACCCTCAACGGCCGGGACGTCGAAACCGTTCAGGTCGGCGACGCGCTTCTGGTCATCGAACTCTGACCCCGCGCAGTCGGAAAACAGTTTAACCCTTTTCGGAAATAAAGGGCTCGGGGTTCTCCCGGGCCCATGTGTTTCACTTCGATTGCACCTGCAGTTTTGCAAGAAGCTGCTCGGCTGCCTCCAGCGGGAAGGCAGAATCATTATTCTCAAGCATCAGCGTCAATAACTGGCGGGCATTTGCACTCTGTGGAAGCATATAGCCACACTCGCGATAGAGATCTTCGGCCTGACGGCGGAAGGACATCTCGAACGCAGTCATGAACTGCCGCTCAATCGGATCTTTCGCCTCTGCAGCAAGAGCATGGCAGATGGCTTCGGCTTCGGACTTATCCTTCGCCAAGGCGAACATTGTATCACAGACATCCTTGTGGTGAAGTTGTTGGACGGGAAACTGTTCCGGCACCAGCGAGAGTGCGTGATTCGGACAGCTTTTAACACACATCCCGCAGCCAATGCATTTTGTAAAATCCACCTGACCGCTCTCAGTATCTGTTGCGCCTGTAGGACAAACGTACAGACAGAGGCAGTCCTTCGTACACAGCCTAATCGTTCTGTATGCGTACATACTATCACTTCCTCTCCACTTTGATCAATTTCAGGCTAGGAACTTTGCAGACCGGGCAGATTGCCGGCGGTTCATCTCCGATATAGATAAATCCGCAAATATCGCAGACATAGACATTGGTATGTTCAAACAGTGCCGCGCCTTTGTCATCGTAACGTTGAATCAGACCCTGCAGGATCTCGGTGACCTTGCTGCTCCAGGTCAGCACCCGGAGGGCACCACGATCTTTCTCGGACTCTGCAGCCAGCTTTGCATCGGAAAAATCCTCAGCCAGACTCTTGTTGATTAGTTCGAGCAGTTTCGCGTGCGTAGCCTCGGAAATTGGGACAACTTTGCTCTGATAGTAAGCTGATAGTTTGAGGAAAAGTGCCTGTTCATCGGTCAGGTACTGCTTCTCGCACCCCTTGGCAAGACTGGAGCAGAGTGCTGCGACCTCGGCGTTGGTAAGTTTGCGGAGGTCATCGGTTCCATATCCGGCCGGTACAGCGACTCCATCCTCTTGAAAAGGCATTACCGCTTTCTTTGTCGCCGAAATAACCGCAGACTTGGCCGCCATAACAGGCTGATCCTTCTCCATGACCAGTCTGAACATCGACTTGGGTGAGCCGCATACCGGACATGTCCAGTCGGCGGGCAAGTCAGACCATTTGGTTCCAGCCGGAATGCCGCTGTTCGGAATTCCGACGTTTTCGTCGTAGACATAGTTGCACGTCGTGCATTCGTATTTGGCCATTACTCAGGTATTGTGGTGAGATTATACAAAAATACTCGGCATCAGAGCCGCTCAATCGGCCGGAATAGTGTGCGTGGCGACTTGCACATTGGGCAGGTCCAACAGACAGGGACCTGCTCCCACAACGTCCCCGCCGGTAGTCCCCGCATCGGCAGACCGCGGGACTCGTCATAAACGTAACCGCACATCGTACAGACGTACTGCGCCATGAACGGAGCAGTAACATCGACGCATATCACAATTGCGCCCGACGGTCCGTGACTGACAGGGATACGTTTTTATGACGCCCTCCAATACTGCTTATGAAAATGACAAGCGTCTGCGTTCGAGTCGCAGGCTGAACCGTCAGATCACGTGATAGATATGATCTCCAAATTCTCAAACCTCGGACTTTCCGAGGAAATCGCCACCGCGATGGACGAGATGGGCTGGAAAGAACCTACACCCATCCAGGTTGCCGCCATCCCACTTGGTCTCCAGGGCATCGACCTAATTGCCCAAGCCCAGACCGGCACCGGTAAGACCGGCGTCTTCGGCGCCATAATCCTGAACACCATCACTGCCAAGCAGCACCTTCCAGGCGCCATCGTTCTGGTGCCCACCAGAGAACTTGCAGTGCAGGTCGCCGATGAAATCGGCCGGCTGGCTGTCCACACAGGCCATGTCTGCATCCCGATCTATGGCGGTGCCAGCATCGAAAAGCAGGTGGATCAGCTAAACGAGGGAGTCGACATTATTGCCGGTACCCCGGGCCGTGTCCGCGATATGATCGAACGCGGCTACCTCGATCTCACCACTGTCAAGGCCGTCGTCATGGACGAGTCTGATCGGATGTTAGACATGGGCTTCATTGAAGACATCGAGTTCATCTTCAAGATCTGTCCTGCGGACCGCCATATGATGATGTTCTCGGCAACCATGCCTGAGGATATTAAGCGGCTAGCCAGCGATTATATGCGTCATCCCAAGGAGATCAATGTCTCTAAAGACGAAATCGTCTTAGATCTTACCAAACAGTATTACATCTCCGTCGGCCGGCGCAACAAATCCTGGGCGCTGACTCGCATCATCGACATCGACAGGCCTAAGGCACTCATCTTCTGCCAGACTATCAAAATGGTAGACACTCTTGAGCAACGGCTGACCGAGCACCACTATAAAGTAGAAGCGTTGCACGGCGACATGCCGCAGAGCCGGCGGGAAAAAGTCATGGACGACTTCTGCAATGACCGGACTGACCTGCTCATTGCCACCGATGTTGCAGCTCGCGGCCTAGACATCGATGACATCTCATATGTCATCAACTATGACATGCCGGACGATCTCGACACCTATATTCACCGCATCGGCCGGACGGGCCGTGCCGGCCGGGAAGGCATCGCCGTTTCTTTTGTCACCTCTGATGAAGAGTACTTGATCCGCGAATTCGAACTCCGGACCAGCATGAAGATCGAGCGGCGCGACGTCCCCGAGGAGGAGGGCACCAAGGACACCATCCGCAAGGTTACCGACTATGACCAACTGTCAGATCCATTCGGCATGGTCCGCTTCGAGATCAATCTGGGCCGTCAGGACGGTCTCGGCAAGGTCGGTCTGGCCGACTTCATCAACCATGCCGGCCGCATCCGTGACACAGCCATCGGCAAGATCGAGCTCGGCGACATAATTTCGATCGTCGAGATTCACCGGGACTTCGGCAACAGCATGCTGATGGACGTTCCACGCATGCAGTACCGCGGCCGCAAGGTAACAGTGCACGTGCTTGAGCGGCTGAGGCGCCGATCACTGCACAATGTCGGCCAACTGATATTCCAGCACTTTGGCCAGATCGGCAAAGTCTAGTTCCAGTTGGATGCCTACCTTCCCACCGCTGACATAGAACCGACCAAGTTGCACCGCCGTCACATGGATGACGGTACGCAGTTGTTTGCGCATACCCAACGGCGAGCAGCCGCCGTGAACGTAGCCGGTGGTGGATAAAAGATTCTTGGCCGGTATCATCACGACTGACTTCTCGCCAACGCTGGCCGCCGCCTTCTTGAGGTCAAGTTCTCCAGTGGCTGGTAGCACGAAGACGTAGTACCGGTCAGACTTTCCCTGGGTGACCAGAGTTTTGAACACCCGCGCCGGATCCTCACCTTCAGCAGCAGCCACATCCATTGCAGCAAGCTTGCCGGTGGCCGTATAGTCGTGTACTGTGTAGACCACCTTGGCCCGGTCCAGAATCCGCATCGGATTCGTCTTATCCATGATATCATCCAATCATATCGGTACTCGTGTTTGTAGCTTACGCCATCAGGAAATTAATATGCGATGCAACAGCATACCTTACGTCAGTGAATGTGATGACGACTGGTTTTGATAGCGAAAAATATGCGCAACTCCAGGCCGCCGGGATTCGCGAGCGCCTGGCCTGTTTCAACGGAAAGCTGTACATGGAGGTGGGCGGGAAACTATTTGACGACTTCCACGCGGCTAGAGTACTGCCGGGATTCCTGCCGGATAGCAAGATCCGCATTCTGGCCGACATGAAAGATGAGGTTGAAGCTGTCGTATGCGTCAACTGCAATGACATTGAAAAGAGCAAGGTTCGGGGTGATCTTGGAATTACCTATGACCTCGAGGCATTGCGCATCCTTGATCTCTTCCGGTCCCGCGGCATGAAAGCCGACACCATCGTTCTCACAATGTACGCCAACCAGCCGGCAGCCGTGACATTCCGGCGGTTATTGGACGAACGGAACATCCGTTGTTTCCTTCATTACCCCATCATAGGCTATCCTGATAATACTGCACTGATCGTAAGCCCGGACGGCTTCGGCAAAAATGAATATGTAACGACCGATCGGTCACTGGTGATCGTCACTGGCCCTGGTCCGGGCAGCGGCAAGCTTGCTGTCTGCCTTTCGCAGATCTACCAGGACATTCAGCGGGGCATCCGCTCTGGTTATGCCAAGTACGAGACCTTCCCCGTCTGGAATCTGCCGTTAGAGCACCCAGTGAACCTGGCCTATGAGGCAGCTACGGCCGACCTGGGCGACCGGAATCTGCCAGACCCGTTCTATCGGCAGGCCTATGGGAAGGAGGCAGTGAATTACAACCGTGACATCGAAAGCTTCCCTGTCGTCAAGGCCATCCTCGACCGGGCCACGGGCGGCTGCCCCTACCAATCACCAACAGACATGGGCATCAACAACGTCGGCTTCTGTCTCTGCAACGATGCCGCCGTTAGGCTGGCTGCCCGGCAAGAAATTGTCCGGCGGTATTTCCGCACTGCCTGCGATCTGCTAGACGGCAAAGCGATCAATATCACTCTACGGCGCATCGAAGAATTACTACAGCAAGCCGGCACCTCCCCCGAGGACTTCCCGCTCTATCGGCAGGTCCGGTCACAGGCTGCTCTGGCCAACGGCCCGGTGGCCGGAATCCAGCTTCCCGATGGAACCATCGTCACCGGTCGGGCGACCGACGATGTCAGTGCCGTGTCCGCCGTGCTTCTGAACGCTGCCAAGGTCCTCGGCGGCCTGGATCGCACCGGCGATCTCCTGCCGGAAGACATCCTGCGGCCGATCCAGCAGTTGCGGACCGGACTGCTCGGCAGCGACAACCCTCGCCTGCGGGCGGATGAGATGCTTACTGCCCTGGCGGTCGCATCCGAGCACAGCGAACGGGCCCGGACGGCCTACACCCAGTTCACCAAGCTGAAGGACAGCGATGTGCACTGCTCGGTCGTAATGTACCCACAGGATAACTCGGTTCTGCGTAAACTAGGCATAAACGTCACCTGTGAGCCGATTCTCGCCACGAAGCTCCTCTTCCGGGGCAGCAGTAGTTGAAGCCTGTCGGAAGCCAGCAGACTCCCGACAGACAGTTAGCATAACTCTTATATACGAAAAAATTATCTCCACGAATACCAGACCAGTGTGGACGTAGTGTAGCTGGTTATCACTTAACCTTGCCAAGGTTAGAACTCGGGTCCGAATCCCGGCGTCCGCACCATTTTTATTTATTCCCTTAAAAGTTGGTCTGCAGACAGGCAATTTACCTGGGTTTTCATATTACTTTGCCTGGCTTTCGCTGCCAACCCGGTAAGGTCGTATATCTTCTGCGCGGCTTCGCCGCGCC
>Ga0070399_1002130_pt1 | contig 19382 bp, 17 predicted proteins | sample BioMet4_FD_61217 | JGI IMG/M metagenome (GOLD analysis project Ga0070399, IMG submission 61217) | Microbial communities from bioreactor (seeded with sewage sludge) at LBNL, California, USA - Biofuel metagenome 4 (version 1) | ecosystem: Engineered > Bioreactor > Anaerobic > Unclassified ... | reverse complement strand
AACCACGCGTCCATAGCAGTGGATTGGCGGCTGACCATTCAAATTGATGGCGCTATTGAGAACCTCACCGCCAAACTCCAGCGTGTAAGGAGGCGTGTCTGTCCACCCACCGCCTAATTCCAATCTCGCCGGAGCTCGTCCCCAGACGGTTTCATCCTTGCGCAACGCATTATGCGGCATCTCCATTTGATGGAGAGAACTGTTCAAGATCGTCCGGTGAATATGCGTAAAAGCTGCTTCCTGCGCCTTTGACGCCCAGTCAACTGCACATAATTTCGGCGAAATTTCCGTATCGTGCGCCGCCATCCAAACTCTCAAATCCTCCAAAATGGGACCGTTGAGACCTGTCAACACTTTCGGTAAAGCAACCCGCGATTTTCCAGCCAAGTCACCGACGACTGTGCCCAAAGTGTGAAGCACCCGCGAGAATTGAAAGCTCTCAACACTTGCAAAACTCGATGCCCCAGAACAATTTCTAAGATTGTGGAACAGCCCGGCCAGACATTCCCCACGCTTTGATGTCTGACGCAAAAGCCAGGTTAATTCGCGGGCCGAAAAACCACTTTCGTTTCGGAACAGAGAGTGCAGGACCGGCCCTATCACTTCCGCGCGCCCTTCCTGACGACGGGCAAAAAAGTTCTCCTGATCGGCCAATATGGCAATTTCTGCAGCGCTGTAACGGTCTGCCTCCAGAAAAGATTGTTTCTGCTCCGGGGAACCCAGCTCAGGCTTGAGCATCCAAAGCCAGTCACGATACGCGCCATGCCTGCCTTCCACCGGGAAAACACGCGCATTCCAAAGACTCCGTTGATCCTCTGGCACTGAACGCTCCCAAATATCCGCAGGCTTTACTCCAACGAAAGAAATCCAATCCAGCATGGGTTTCCCGCAAAATGTTCCCCCCTTCACCGCAGCATCCTTGAATGTGTCAAGCAAACCATGAAACCGCACAAACCAGATTTTTTCACCGTCACGATTTCTCCCACGCAACACGTCCACGCATCCGTTCTCAGGCAGGCTGAGCGGTTCATTGACTTCAATGCCAATCACCACGTTGCCACCCGCCAATCGCAAGGGGGCCGCAATCCGGCATCCTTCCACCCAGGCATTGCCTCCAATGATTTCGCCATGCACCATCTGATTATTCAACAGCACGGGAGCGTTCGGAGAGACCGCCCCCAAATCGTATTGTCGCAATTCCACGCCACTGGAAATCAACTGGCGTGTTGTTCCAAAATGCAAAAATCGCGCCTGAGGCACTGTTGACAGACAGAACGGCAGCTTGCACAAATGCTTAAAGATGCGCCGCAATTCCGGCTCCTTCCACTTGCTGCCCGCATCCCATGCCTGCTTGAAATAATGTTCTTCCGTGACCTGATCCCCTATGGCGCAACAGATTTCACGATAAAAATCCACCCCCAGCGCAAAGACCTTCTTTTGCATTGCCGGAGCCCACTCCAACCGTCCATTCTTTGCCACCCGGATTCCAAACGCCTCGAACAAGGCATCTGCCATCAGGGCGTCAAAACTCATGATACCAATATCCAATAAAGACTGTCCTGACCGGTTCACCACCCCCAGTCTCTGCTGTTCCTCAACGGAAGGCTTCTGAAAATAAAGCCTCACCCGTCCATCGTTTCCCTGGCAAAACACACCGTGCTTGGCCGCCGTCTCCGGCGTTGCCGGACATGTCACAGCCGTCATGCCAGGTTGATCAAAATTGACCAAGGACGGATCAAAAAGCAAAAGTGCATCGCCAGAAGTCACAACCACTTGTCCGGCTTTTTTTGCCCCGGCAGGCAGCATTCTGTAATTCAGGATCAGTCTGTCAAACAAGGCTGCCCCAAAAGCTGCATCGCTTGTTCCCGGAACGGGAATGAAGATCTTTCCACAAGGTCCGTAGGCAGGAAGCCGCCGTGAATCCCCGCCCGCATGAATAATCAAAATCCGCAGACTCTTCAATATCTCCGAGGGTGGCAAACACAGCGCCTTTTGAGCACGACGAGCTTCCACCTCCCGATTCACCACCTCAATCAAACAGCACAACGTGCTTCCACCGCTGCCCACCCGTCTTCCATCGGGATCTGCCACCACCAACACCTCTTTTGCCCAAGACAGAAAGCCAAGGCGCCGACGCAATTCCAACTGCGACTCGTATGCGCGCGCTTGTGAATCATTGGAAGCGGTTACTATCAGGTAGTCCCAGGAAGGTGTGAAATTATTCATCGTGAAGGATTGGTTTGAAGCTCAGAATCAATACGCTCCCCTTTCAGGAGGAAGCAATGCGAACTTGCACATGAAATGCGCCCGGCACGGGTTCCTCGGAAACAACAAACAAATACCCACCGCCACACCCCGAATACATCGCACCAGGATATCGCATCTGGTAATTTTGCAGGAGCCCGACAAGATCTGTTGTGATTGAGGGATGCCGCACCGTATGGGGGAGCAGATGTCCCCAGCAGGTCATGCATTCGTTAAATGATGCCCCCAGCGAGGCGGTGTCCATTCGGCGAATCGCCTCAAAACAATCCTTTCCGGATTGTCCCAGTCGTTTTATATAGACTGGATCAAGATGTTTTTCTCCAAGGGGATTGTATCCCTCCGGTCGGGGCGCAACCGGCAGGACCTGAACCACTCTCTCCACCCAGGCTACGGTAACCGCGTCCTGAATGGATTCAATGTGGGACGGGAAAACACCCCCATTGGTTTTGAAGTCATAATCCAGCCGGTTGATGCCCGGATAGATGAGGCCAATCATGTCCTGAGAGCCGGATGGCTCCGCTTTTCCAGCGTTTTCCGCATTGTAAAGTTCCCGGACAAGTTGTTCAGGCCTGCCCTCAGGCAGGCGATTATTCCAAAGCTTGGCAGCCACTTTACGCGTGCCAGTGGAGATGCCGGCACGCTCCATAAACCAGAAAGTTGGTTTTACCCCCACAACCACCATGGCTCCTGGCGGTGCGGGATTCAGCGCCGAAACAAACGGCTGGTCAATCCATCCCCCGGCAAAAGCCAGCCGGTATGGTATGGAGCCGATCACCGAAGTGACCGGCGGCTTGCTCGCATGTTCCATGGCACCACAAACGGCTTATTCCACAACGCGATGGCCCTTCTTGCGAGCCTCGTATTGCACCTTAATCCAGTCGTAGGTGGCTTTCAGCCCCACATCCAGCGTGGTGCGAGGTTCCCATCCCAGCATTTTCTCGATGAACGTGTTGTCGCTGTTACGTCCGGCAACGCCCTTTGGTGCGCTCAAATCATATTCCCGTTTGAGTTTGACTCCGGCAATCTTTTCAATCTTGGTTAGTAATTCGTTGATGGAAACCAATTCACTGGATCCAAGGTTAATTGGCGTTGCGATCAACTTGTCGCAGTGTGTAATCATGTCGATGCCCTTGACGCAGTCTTCGATGAACATGAAGCTGCGGGTGCGGGTGCCATCGCCCCACAGGGTGATTTTCCCCGTTTTATTGTCAATCGCCTCGATCACCTTGCGGCAAAGGGCGGCAGGAGCCTTTTCGCGCCCACCATCCCAAGTGCCGTTGGGGCCATAAACGTTGTGAAAACGGGCAATGGCCGTCTTCAATCCGCGTTCCGCCCAGTATTCCTGACAGAACATTTCGGACATCAACTTTTCCCAACCATAACCGCGCTCGGCCATCGCCGGATAAGCATCGGTCTCTTTGAGAGCGCGAACATTGGGGTCCTGCTGCAAGGTTGTGTTATATGCGCAGGCAGAGGAAGAATAGAAGTAGCGGCGCGTACCAGCACGGTAAGCGGCTTCAATCATGTGCGTATTGATAAGAATACTGCGAAGGCATTCAACACGAAACCGCTCAATGAATCCCATGCCGCCCATGTCGGCTGCCAGGTTATAAACTTCAACCGCATTTTCGCATACACGACGGCAAACGTCCTCTTTGCTGCAATCCATGCTCAGGCAGTCCACACCGGGATGGCGTTGATACCACTCTGGAAGGGGTTTCTTGTCCACGCCACGAAGGTTGGTAAATCCTTTTTTCTGGAAATACTTGAGCAAATTGCCGCCAATGAAGCCACCCGCTCCGGCAACCACGATAAGATCGTCTTTTTTCAACGGTGCATCTTTTTCAACAACGGTTTTCTTATCCATATGCTATTCTATGATTTTTTCGTTTGTTAACTCACTTAAAACCGACAGATGTGATTCTAAATTGAACCGCATCGCGCCCTGCATGTGTCTGTAACACTCCGTCACATCCACATGCCCTTTTACACATCTCTTATTCCAATGCGCATTCAAAACGTAAGACTCATTTGAAGGCAAATTGGAATAAGCGTGCATCAGTCTATCCCAACCCCTGTAACATGCCAACAAATCTCCACACCCTTATTTATATAGGCCAACACACCCTTCATCATGTTCAATAATAAGATGATTGTGCCTTTTATTCTGCCTCAAACGCCAACCAGACGCCAGCATTAACCTTGGTTTGTCCTCCGATTCTATCGGTCTCTTTCGTCATCGCACAAGAATTGGTCCTGCCACGTGCCCTTGCAGCCATCCTGTGCTTGCGCTATTCTCACCATCATGAGTTCGACTTCATGTGGACATTTTCCCGTCTATCGCCCCCGTCGGCTTCGCCAAACGGCAGTCCTTCGGCGCCTGGTCTCCGAAACGCAACTGGACGCGGCTAAATTCGTATTGCCCCTCTTTGCCCGCAGTGGTCGCAAACTGCGCGAGCCCATTCGCTCCATGCCCGGCGTGTTTCAACTCTCCCCGGATGAAGTCGTCAAAGAAGCCCAGGCCGCTTATACCGCCGGCGTTCCTGCAATTTTGCTTTTTGGAATTCCTGATAAGAAGGATGAGAAAGCCTCGGGCGCTTATGCTCGGAATGGCATTGTCCAACAAACAGTGCGCTTGTTGAAAAAGGAACTGCCCGATCTTCTGGTCATCACAGATGTCTGTCTCTGTGAATACATGAGCCACGGGCATTGTGGCATCGTCAGTAAAAAAGGCGGCGTCCTGAATGATCCCACTCTGGATCTGCTGGCCCGTTCGGCATTGAGCCACGCCGAAGCCGGAGCGGATATCGTTGCCCCGAGCGATATGATGGACGGACGCGTTGCCGCAATACGCGCCATTTTAGACAAAAATAATTTGCCAGACATCCCCATTCTTTCGTATGCCGCCAAGTTTGCCTCGGCCTTTTACGGCCCATTCCGTGACGCTGCGGAATCTGCACCCAAATTTGGGGATCGGCGTGGTTATCAAATGGACGCTGCGAATGGCAATGAAGCGCTGCGCGAAGTGGCCATGGATATTGAGGAAGGCGCGGACATGGTCATGGTCAAACCCGCACTGGCCTATCTGGACATCCTCTATCGCGTCAAACAGGAATTCGGCTATCCAACTGCGGCATATCAAGTCAGTGGTGAGTATGCCATGATAAAAGCCGCTGGTATCAATGGCTGGATCAACGAGCGCGCAGTCACCCTTGAATCTCTACTGGCCATTCGCCGCGCCGGAGCAGACATCATCATTACTTATTCCGCCACGGATGCGGCCAAGTGGCTCAAGGAAGGGTGATCCTTTTTAGAAAAAGCCCCGGGACGACATACATCACCCCGAGGCTCTTCTTTTAATTCAAAAACAATCAGGCTTTGGCACCACGGCCAATGTCAAACGCCTTGTAATTCACTTCATGTAACTTCTCTGGGAAGTTCGCGCGAATGGCGGCGTGCCACGCCTCCATTTTAATGGGGAGGTGTGTGCTCAGGGCACCAAGCAACGCAATGTTGAAACTCTTGCGGTTGGGCAGCACGTTGGCATCCACCGCATCAGGAGTCACCAACACGCCGCCAGAATGCAACTGCCCGCGGTTGACTTCCACCTGGTCCGGCGCAATCACCATCAGATAATCCGCCTCTCCAGGTGGCACCATCGGACTGAACACTTCGGAGCCAAAACGGATGTCACTGCATACAGAACCGCCGCGCTGGCTCATGCCATGCACTTCGCTCTTTTTGACTTCGTATCCACTGTGAAACAGGGCATCACACAACACGTCTGACGCTTTTAAGACTCCCTGACCGCCGAGACCGGCGACGATAATATTGGTAACAGGCTTCATTGAACCTCCTGGGCGGTTTGGCATTTGTTTTGTTGTTCGTATTTTCGGATGTTGGCGGCTGCAAGCACGCATGGACGCCGTGCGATGATGAAAACGAGTTCACCACTTGCCAGACTGTCCTTCACTAGTTGCTCAAATTCAGCCGAGCCTTTACCCAGCTCCGAAACGAAAATCTTCTTGAATCCGAGGGCGCTGGCCAACTTCTCATAATCAACCTTGCCAGTGGCCTTATGCTCCAGAGTGCGTCCAGTGCCCGGATGCTCCTGATGGCCCGTCATGGCGGTAGTGCTGTTATCCAGCAAGATCACCACGTGGCCAGTCGGCGGTGGATTGTAAATCATCTCCGCAAGCCCGGTCATTCCGCTGTGGACGAACGTGCTGTCGCCAATGACACTTACAATGCGCTTGGCCTGTTCCGGTGGCAAAACGTGGCGCATTCCCAATCCGACGGAAATGCTCCCGCCCATGCACAAGCAGGTGTCGATCGCCGAAAATGGCGGTAACACCCCCAGCGTGTAACAACCAATATCCCCCGCCACAATACAGTCCAGCTTGTGTAAAGCCTCGAACACCACCCGATGCGAGCAGCCGTCACACAATTGCGGGGGCTTGCCAACCGGTTTTGGAGGTTCGGGACTGGTGTCGCCCGCCAAAATCCGGCGGACACGCGCCACGTTCAATTCTCCAAAACGATACATCTCCGGCTTCGTCTCCACGGCAATGCCAGCGGCACGAATGGAATCCGTTAAGTAAGGATCACCTTCCTCCACGACGATGCAACGTTCCACACTCTTCGCAAACTCCGCAATTTTCTTCAATGGCAATGGATAAGTCACCCCCAGCTTTAGGAAACTCGCCCCCGGAGCTGCTTCACGCGCGTGCATGTAGCTGATCCCGGAAGTGATGATGCCCAGCTTGGCATCGCCCTTGATGACTTTGTTAAAAGGACTCGTCTCGTTCCAAGCTGCGATCTCGTTCAAATTCTTGCGCAGCTTCACGTGAGCCGGACGCGCAAACGCCGGAATCATCACGCGGCTTTTCACATCACGCACAAAATTCGCGGGAGCAGGAGCGGGCACCCCCTCCTTTGGAACCACCGGGGTCTGAGTGTGACAGACGCGAGTCGTCACACGCAACATCACCGGCATACGCCAACGCTCCGACAATTCGTAAGCCGCAAGCGTAAAATCATACGCCTCCTGGGAATCAGAGGGCTCAATCATGGGCAACCCGGCTGCCACCGCATAACGGCGGTTATCCTGTTCGTTCTGGCTGGAAGCCATTCCCGGATCATCCGCAGAAACCAGCACAAACGCGCCAGCAACACCCGTGTATGCCGCCGTAAACAGGGGGTCCGCAGCCACATTCACGCCAACGTGCTTCATCGTGGCCATGGAACGCGCCCCGGCATAGGCCGCGCCAATGGCGACTTCCGTCGCCACTTTTTCGTTCGGCGACCATTGGGCGTAGCCCCCCAATTTGCTGAACGTTTCCAATATTTCGGTGGAAGGCGTGCCAGGATACCCTGCCCCCAGAGCCACACCCGCATGTCGGGCGGCCAGGGCAATGGCGGCATCGCCGCTGAGAAGTTGTCGATTTGATGAACTCATTGATTAATATAAAGAGCTAAAAGAGAGTTGGCCACGCGGTCAAGCTTTGGTTGTTGATAAATTTCCATTTGCTGATGGATCAGGAAGCTTGTCCAGAACATCCAAAAGCCAGGCAGGAGGCCGGGTCACTCTTCCCGTTGCATCCACAAAAGCCTGTGTTGTGTAACCACGCGTCACCGGATGTCCCGTTGTTGCCTGATTGATTCGGATATCGAACCGGATTCGAGCTCTTCCAACATAGGACCACTTTGCATAAACCACCAGTAGATCATCATAGCGAGCCCGCCCCAGAAATTCCACATGAGCATCCACCAATGGCAGAAAAACTCCGCGCTTTTCCATCTCTGAATAAGGAAAACCAAGAAGCCGCATCAACTCCGTCCGGGCACATTCAAACCATTCCAAAGCACGGGAATTATAAAACGTCCCCATTTGATCCGTCTCACTATACCGCACCCGCAACCGCAGCACCTCAATAAGATCTTTCATAGCTCAAGAGAAAAAAAGCAGGATCAAGTGCAACAAAAACAAATAAAAAACACAATCCGATACTTTTGCCTTTGGAAAAGACGTCGATAATGAAGAAAGAAAGGTTTTTTGATCTTGCGCTTGCTTTTTGTTTTAAACGCGAAGATAATGGAAAAACGTCAATTTGAAGGTTGACAGGCGTGGTGATCTTTTGTTCTTATAGCCACCCTTTTTGAAATTGGATTTATGTACGCTGTAATTGAAACAGGTAGCAAGCAGTATAAAGTAAGCACTGGCGATACGCTGGAAATCGAACGTCTTCCCATCGAAGCGGGTCAAACCTATACGTTTGACCGTGTGTTGCTCGTCAATAACGACGGAAAACTTAGCGTTGGTTCACCGACTGTTGCAAAAGCAGCAGTAGTGGCTGACGTAGTCGAGCATATCCGTGGCGTAAAAACAGTTGCTTTCAAAATGAAACGCCGTAAAGGCTATCATCGTAAAGTTGGCCATCGCCAGGAACTTACGGTCGTTAAAATCAAAGAAATTAAATAATTTTATGGCACACAAAAAAGGACAAGGCAGCGTTCGTAATGGACGTGATAGCGTTAGCAAGCGTCTTGGCGTCAAAGAGTACGGTGGCCAGTTTGTGACCGCTGGAAGTATTTTGGTGCGCCAGCGCGGTTCAAAGTTTCTTGCAGGCAAGAACGTGGGTACAGGTCGTGATTGGACCCTGTTCGCACTGACCGATGGAAAAGTTTCCTTCGATAAAGATAGTCGGCGCGTTAATGTCACACCGGAAGCGGCTCCCGCGAGCAATTAATTTAAGAGAACACCGAGATTTCACACGGCGAGGTCTTGTACCTCGCCGTTTTCTTTTGGCATGTGCCATTGGAAGAACTTGGTTGACAACAACTTAATCTGCGTATCCTTCCATGTTTGTTGACGAAGTAAAAGTCTACGCCCGTGCAGGTCACGGCGGCAGAGGCTGCGTTGCGTTTCTGCGTGAAACCTTCCGCCCCAAAGGCGGTCCCAGCGGTGGCAACGGCGGTCGTGGTGGGAATGTTGTTCTTAGGGCTGATCACGATCTCAACAATCTAATCCACCAATTTTATACGCCAAGACTCATCGCCCCCAATGGTCAACAGGGCGGAGGCAAAGGCATGGATGGCTTGGCCGGAGAAGACTTGATCATTAAAGTCCCATGTGGGACGTTGGTTTGGAAAATTCGTGATACGACACCTCCTCCAGAACTTCCCAGCAAAAAAGATCAGGAATCATCCTCCAGCGAGAAATCCCGCCCATTAATTCAAACTGGGAAAGGCGGACATGCCGTCATTCGCCATTCTGGTGGAGAGCGAGCCCTTGAAATCAACTTGGAAGACGACGCTCCGCAGACTGAAGCTTACTCGGGAGACAAAGGGGAGCTCGTCGCTGATCTCACCCAACACGGTCAGGAATTCATTCTCTGCAAAGCCGGTCGTGGTGGATTGGGAAACCGCAATTTTGCCACCGCCCGACGCCAAACCCCCCGTTTTGCCCAACCAGGAGAACCTGGCCAAGAAGGAGAATATCTCTTTGAACTGCGCCTGATGGCTGAAGTTGGCTTGGTAGGATATCCCAACGCGGGAAAATCCACTCTTTTAACCGCCATCTCCAAAGCCAGACCTAAAATAGCTCCCTACCCCTTTACAACCCTCCATCCCCAGATTGGCATTGTTGAATACGAAGATTTCTTTCGGTTGACCGTTTGCGATGTTCCGGGACTTATTGAAGGAGCCCACCATAACGCTGGACTGGGACACGCATTTCTGCGCCACATCCAACGCTGCAAAGTGCTGGCTTTCGTAATCGATATGGCAGGAACAGATGGCCGCGCCCCATGGGATGATTATAAGCAACTACTCGTAGAACTAGAGCTTTTCGATCCCGCCCTCGTGGCCAAGCCCCGGCTTATCATCGCAAACAAAATGGATGAAACCGCCGCCGTTGAAAATCTGCCAAAATTTAAGCGGCGCATCAAAAAAGTCACCGTTATTCCGATTTCGGCCGCCTTTGACGACGGCATTGACAAATTCAAATCCGCCATCAGAAAAGCTGTTTCAGCTGCATCTCAAAGCGAATAACCATATATATATATGCTCAAAGCTGGAATTGTTGGTCTTCCCAACGTTGGAAAAAGCACACTATTTAACGCAGTCACACACACTCACAAGGCCCAGGCTGCCAACTACCCCTTCTGCACCATCGATCCCAACGTGGGAATCGTCACCGTGCCAGATAACCGGCTCAACGTGCTGGCCCCCATCGCAAAAACAAATACGATCATTCCAGCTGCGATCGAATTCGTCGATATTGCAGGTCTTGTGAAAGGAGCCTCACAGGGCGAAGGCTTGGGAAACAAGTTTTTAACCCATATTCGTGAAGTCGACGCCATCGTCCAAGTCGTTCGCTGCTTTGAAGATGCTGACATTCACCACGTCGAAGGCAGCATCAACCCCATTCGTGACATCGACACCATTATGACAGAACTGGTGCTTGCCGATCTCGAAAATGTCACAAAACGCCTCGATAAAGGATCCAAAGACGCAAAACGTGGGGATAAAACCGCCATTGCCGAGGCAGAAGTCCTGAAAAAATTCGAAACCCATTTCAACGCCGGCAAACCGGGCATTACCTTGCAGCTCGAACCTGAAGAAAAGATCCTGGCCAAAGGTTTTTACCTCTTGACTGACAAACCCACCATTTTTGCTGCAAACGTAAAAGAAAGTGACTTGGCAAACGCCCAGAACAACCCCTTTATTGCCAAAGTCCGCGATTACGCCAAAACTCATGTCGCCTGCGAAACCGTTGTCATTAGCGCACAGCTTGAAAGCGACTTGGTTGACCTCTCTCCAGAAGAAGCCAAGGAATTTCTAAAAGAGCTTGGAATTGAGGAATCTGGTGTCGGAGCCCTCATTCGAAGCACCTACCATCTCCTCGGATTACGAACCTATTTTACGGCAGGCGAAAAGGAAGTCCGTGCATGGACCATCCACGCCGGCGACACTGCACCGAAAGCGGCAGGAGTCATTCATACAGACTTTGAACGCGGATTCATCAAGGCAGAAACCGTTTCATACGATGATTTGGTCCGCTGCGGTTCCGTTGCAGTCGCTCGCGAAAAGGGACTCTACCGCATGGAAGGGAAAGAATACGTAGTACAGGATGGCGACGTCATGGTCTTCAAATTCAATGTTTAGTCCCCAAATTGCGTGGGAAGAGCGCAAAAAGTGTGTGAAAAGCACGCCAAACACAAAACCAGGGCAAAGAACCACTTTTTGAATGAGGATTTCCAGAGGAAAATGCGTGTTATTTTCACGCAAATTGCGTGAAATATTCACACACTTACGTTAAAAGGGGGATATAATCTGGTTAAAATGACCTTGGAATTCCTTTTTTAAGCAGAAATCGAGATTTGGCATTGATGTTGCTAAAATGAAAATAAATCGAGTTGACACTGTAAGAGATTAATTTAAAGTGCACGCTCCATTGCCAAATTAACCAGTTAAAACTATGAAACAAAGACGAAATCTTAAAGTCGGGGCTTTCACTCTCATCGAGTTGTTAGTCGTTATTGCGATCATCGCGATCTTGGCCAGTATGCTCTTGCCAGCGTTGGCCAAAGCCAAACAGAAAGCGCAACGTATCTCTTGCGTTAACAATGAAAAGCAAATCGCTATTGCCTACAAAGTGTGGGCTGGTGATAACGGAGATCGTTTCCCCGCTCAAGTGTCTATGAGCGAAGGTGGTATTAAGGATTGGGTTCTTTTGACAGGTCCTGTAGCCGGTGCATCTGATGCCGGATGCAAACTGGCTTGCTACAGAAACTATTCCACCATGGCCAACGAATTGGGCCAAGCTCCCAAAGTCGTTCTCTGCCCTTCAGAAGGTGATCGTTCTGCAAACACGAACTTTTCTGATCAATATGGATACAGCGCTGGTGCAACTAATACAGCTGCTTCCGCCAAAGGCTCATTCACAGGTCTGTATGTTTCCTACTTCTTTGGCCCTGGTTCTTCTGATACCTTCCCACAATCCATGCTGGGTGGCGATCGTAACTTAGCCGCAAGCACCTCGACTTCTGATAACTATAACACCTATGGTTATTCCACCAAGGGCACCTCCACTACTGGTTCTGGGTGGAACGTTGGTCTCGCGACAAACGCCCCAAACGTCTGCTGGTCAATGACCATGCACTCTGCGGGTTCCGCTCAAGGTGCTGGTAACATAATGCTGGGTGATGGTAGCGTTCAACAAGTTACATCCTCTCGTTTTCGTTCTGAAATCCTTTGGAATGCAGCTGATAATGCTACGTCTGGAGCTTATGTCCGCGTAATTATTCCCTAATTTAAATTAGGTTGATTTACTTCGAAGGCGCTCCTTAGGGGAGCGCCTTTTTTTTTGCCTTCAAGAGGACTAGATTCGGGTATCATCCCATTCATTTCTCGATCGGAACAGTTCAACAATTCTCTGGCATTATTTACTTCTTGGTATAAGGTCTAAACAATTTGGAATCGTATGTTGTTGGAAAAACACAAAATCTATAAGCAATTTGATATCAAGGGTGAAATCATACAAACGGAGGTATGCAAAATCGGTCATATCAATGATACTTATAGTGCTACATTCTCACACAAGGGGGAAAAAATCCGCTACATACATCAAAAAATCAACAAGTCCGTTTTCCACGATCCCGTGTCCCTCATGGAAAACATGGTCCGAGTCACAACTCATCTTCGCCGAAAATTAGAGGCCGCCAACACTCCAGAGATTGATCGACGTTGTCTGACACTTGTTCCCTCACACGATGGCAAGCCTTATTACTGTGATCCTGAAGGCGAATATTGGCGCACGTTCAAATTCATCGAAGGTGTGAAAAGCCACGATGCTGTCGAGAAACCGCATCAAGCTTTTGAGGCAGCCAAAGCTTTTGGTGAATTTCAAAATCTTTTGGTGGATCTGCCTGGAGGCCGCCTGACTGATACCATTCCTGATTTCCACAATAGTCGAAAACGTTTCAAGGCTCTTCAAACAGCCATTGAAAAGGATGTTGTCAATCGCGCCCGGGAGGCAAAAAAGGAAATCGATTTTGCGTTGCGACATGAGGCCATGGTGGATGTGATTCTGGACGCAATGCGGCGCAAGGAAATTCCTGAACGCATTACGCATAACGATACGAAGTTCAACAACGTCATGCTGGATGAAAAAACGGGTGTTGCCATGTGTGTTGTGGACTTGGACACGGTCATGCCCGGATGTTCCCTTTATGATTTCGGCGATATGGTTCGTTCGACGACTAGTCCAACCAAGGAAGACGAACTAGACCTTTCCAAGATTGACATGCAGATGCCTCTATTTCAAAAGCTTGCTGAAGGTTATTTGTCGACAGCAGGACAGTTTTTGAATCGTTCCGAGCGCTCACACATTGCTTTTTCCGGTAAGCTGATTACTTTCACAATTGGACTTCGTTTTCTGACGGATTTTCTGTCTGGAGACACGTATTTCCGAATTCATCGTCCTAATCACAATCTTGATCGCTGCCGAACACAATTCAAGCTGGTGGATTCCATCATCCGTCAGGAAGAGGATATGAATAAGGTTGTGGAGAATCTATGCCGAGACGGCATCACAGAACATGTAAGCACATGTTCTGTTTCAACACCGTTGAGATTGTTCTCTTCAGGCACTATTCCGCTTCAATGCGAATAAGCGTTTTCTTGGTTCTCAAAAAGAGTGCTTTGCCATCAACCGCAGGTGACGCCATCAATCCGCTGGAAAGCTTGTTTGTCGCAAGGGCTTCAAAAACACGGCCCGGCTTGATCACAGTCGTTTTTCCCTGCTGGTTGAAGAAGTAAATTCGTCCATCCGCGTAAATGGGTGAAGCGGCATAGTTGCCGCCAATTCCGGTATGCCAGATTTCTTTTCCTGAATCTGGTTCAAGGCAGGATAGAATTCCATCATCACTTACAATGTAAAGCAATCCATCCACCAAAATGGGGGAGGCATATCTGGGCACAGACTTTGTGATCTTCCATGCAACGTGATTGGTTGTGACATCCCCTTGTCCATCAGTGCGAATTGCCAGTAATTCCGTATCTCCCCAACCTGTCGAAATATAAACAAGCCCATTGGCATACACTGGGCAAGGAGCAGCAGACCAGGCACCGGGGAATCCCACTCTCCAGATTTCCTTGCCTGTGCGAGGATCATAAGCATATGCAGCTTTTGCACCGACACTAAACAAAACTGGGGTTCCATTCACGTTTGTGATGAGTGGGGTGCTGTGAGCTTTTCGGCGATCCCCATCGAGGATCATTTTATCGGTCGTGTCGCGATCATTCCAGGCCACTGACCGGTCGGTTTTCCAGATCGTTTTGCCAGTCGTCTTGTCCAACGCGGTAAGATATTGAACATCCACCCCATCCATGGTCAGAATCAGCATCTTCTCAAAAAGCACGAGCGAAGAAGAAGGTCCGCGGTAATGACGGCAAGGGAGATCCTGGCGTTGCCAGATGACTTTCAGGGTGCTGGTGTCCAGACAAGCCGTTCCATAGCTGCCAAAGTGAACGTAAACGCGACCGGGTTCAATGGCACAGGTCGGCGTTGCATATGTATTGACCGCATTCCCCTGAGGTTCCGGTTTTTCACAGTGAAAGAGTTTCTGGTCAAGAAGGACTTTCCCTGTTTTTTCATCAATGCAGAGAACAAAGAAGTCATTCCCCTCTTCCGTTGCAGATGTGAGCCAAATTTGGCCTCCCAAAATAACCGGAGTGGAAAAACCGTGGTCGTGAATATCAACCTTCCACTTGATGTTATTGGTTTCGCTCCATGTCAATGGCAAGCCAATCGTTTTTGAATCTTTCGTCACATAGCCATCTCCGGTTGGCCCACGAAATTCAGGCCAGTCCGCTCTGGCGCTCAAAAGGATGGCTCCAGCGGCAAAAGTGACACCAAGGAACTTGCCAGATTTTAGAAAAGCGTAAGGAAGATGACTCATGGCTTGAGGATGCCGAAGCAAAAGCCTGACGTCAACATTCAGATGAAGCTGACAAATCGCAACATCTCACGAGAAAGAACCATCAGAGTCTCACTTCTGTGATGCTTTAGTTGAATGCGTTTGCAACCAAGCGTGGATGGACTGGGCAACATGCTTGCCATCTCCCATGGCTAAAATCACGGTTGCAGCCCCGCGTACGATATCGCCTCCAGCGAAAACACCGGGAATGCTCGTCATACCCGTGTCATCTGTAATGATATTACCGCGTTTATCCAACTTCAAATCAGGGGATGTGGAGGTCAACAATGGATTGGCACGAGAACCAAGTGCGCTCACCACCATGTCGCATTCCACCACAAATTCCGAGCCCGGAATCGGCTCCGGTTTGCTGCGACCAGAAGCGTCAGGGGCTCCAAGTTTCATGCGCAAACATTTGAGGCCGGAGACCCATCGTTTGTCGTTTCCCAGAACCTCAACTGGCAGCGTGAGCAATTGAAATTCTATGCCTTCTTCTTCGGCGTGATGCACTTCTTCTGCGCGAGCCGGCATTTCTGCTTTGCCACGTCTATAGACGATCACCACACGAGCCGCGCCCATGCGCTTGGCTGTGCGGGCGGCATCCATGGCCACATTGCCACCACCAACCACCGCAGCGCAGCGAGGCCGCAAAACCGGGGTCTGCGATTCAGCATTATAGGCTGCCATCAAGTTCACACGTGTCAGATATTCGTTGGCCGAATAAACGCCCTTCAAATTCTCGCCAGGCACATTCATGAACATTGGCAGGCCCGCACCGTTCGCGATGAAAAGAGAATCAAATTGCTGCTGCAACTCGGGCAAAGTGTAAGTGCGACCAATGATGGCATTGCATTCGATTTTCACGCCCAAGGAACGGAGGCGGTTGATTTCCTGCGCAACAATTGTCTTGGGAAGTCGAAATTCAGGAATTCCGTAAACAAGAACACCGCCCGGCTGGTGAAGCGCCTCAAAAATGGTGACATCGTGCCCAAGCTTGACCAGTTCCCCAGCAGCAGTCAGTCCTGCAGGACCAGAGCCAATGACAGCCACTTTCTTCCCGTTCTGCGCAACAGCGTGCTCACTCGAACCTCCACTATTTTGACGGGCCCAATCCGCAACGTATCGTTCCAAATATCCGATGGCAACAGGCAAGCCCTTGAGGCCGCGAACACACTCGGATTCACATTGTGTTTCCTGGGGACACACGCGACCTGTAATGGCAGGCAGGGCATTGTCATTCAACAGGCTCTTTGCAGCTTCAGCTAGATTTCCCTGACTGAGATGATTGATGAAACTGGGAATGTTAACGTTGACGGGGCAGCCCGAAACGCATTTCGGATCCTTGCATTGCAGACAACGTTGCGCCTCAAGAACGGCGACTTGTTCAGTCAATCCCAGGTTGACTTCGGCAAAATTCGAATTGCGAATATCCGGCGCCTGTTCTGGCATTTTATGGCGCTGAATTTGAAGGCGTTCCTTGACGGTTATTTTTGAAGTGCTCACGGGAAAATCAATGGTTCAGGCCAATCCGGCAGGCGCCTTCGGAACAGGCATTGCTTTTTTGCTCAAACTCACGGTAGGTGGCCAGGCGATCACTTAACAAATCAAAATCAACCTGATGCCCATCGAATTCCGGCCCGTCAACACAGGCAAACTTTGTCTGTCCTCCAACAGATACACGGCAGCCACCACACATTCCCGTGCCGTCCACCATGATGGGATTGAGAGACACGATTGTATGGACCCCAAATGGTTTTGTGAGATTGGCAACGGCCCGCATCATTGGGACTGGGCCAATGGCATAGGCAATGTCAATACCGCCCGCGCTCAGAATCTCTTTGGCGGCGTCAGTGACAAATCCCTTTCGTCCATAGCTTCCATCGTCCGTGCACACAACAACATCTCCCACAGCACGCAATTCAGGCTCCAAAATCACCCATTCACGAGAACGTCCGCCAATGACGCTTGTCACCTTTGCCCCAGCCCGATGCAATGCTTGTGCAATGGGATAAACCACCGCCGTTCCCACCCCACCGCCCACGCATAATGCACGCCCGGAGGCAATCAATTCAGTGGGATGCCCAAGCGGTCCCGCTATGTCCAGAATGGCATCGCCTGGCTCCAACGCAACCAATTCACGCGTGCTTTTGCCCACAGCCTGAATAATCAAAGTGATCGTGCCCGCAGTCACATTTGAATCCGCAATGGTCAGCGGAATCCTCTCTGCTCCTTCGGCCCGGCGAACAATGACAAATTGCCCGGCACGGCGGATTGCCGCAAGCCGGGGGGCTTCAACATCCAGCCGCGTGACATTCGGACTTAATCGTTTTTTGGAAACTATCTTGTGCATCTACAAAAAAACATCAGGCAAGAGTTGCAATAGCATCATGCCCACGATGGAGGATGGGAACCGCCTCCACGGGTGTCAACAAGGAAACACCCATTTGCTTCGTGAAATTTATAGCGATTTATCCCGTCCATTTAACATCGTTTACCAGGACACAATTGTTTTTTCGGTTTTCACAGACATCGTGGTAATCTCAAGTGTCTTGAAATTTGATGATGCCAACAAATTGTTCGAAGTCTCGGTCCGCGATCTTGCGGAAGGCGAATCATTTGTGGCATTTGAACGCGGAGAAGGCTGGAACCGGTTCGGCTTGGGAACGGAGGTGCATTCCCGGGTTCTTAAAAAACGTTGCATCTCACATCCTGGATACCGGGCTGAAGTCCGGGTTCAACTTCGTGTTCCCGTGGGCGACTGGGCAGCCATTGTCTCTGGCCGATTGGATGGCTGTTTTCAGGAAGATTCGGGACGATGGCTGATTGAAGAATTCAAGTCAGCCTATCTTCCCGATGCACGGCGTGGCGGAGATGCCTTTGAAAAACACAAACAACAGCTTTTGTTTTACTGTTATTTGTGGAGTCGCATGGGTAATCCGACGGAGCACGCATCGCTGATTTATGTCGATATCGCCGGAGGACGCGAGGAGGCTATCGATGTTCCCTACGACGAAGGGAAAACCGCCCGGAATCTGGAACGGCGGCTGCATCAAATTCTGGCAATTTGGAAAGCAGAGGAACAAACACGCCAGAAAAAAGCTCTCGCGTCCGCATCGCTCCCCTTCCCTCACGCCGAACCTCGCCCCGGTCAGCGCGTTCTCATTGAGGCAGTGCGTCAAGCTCTTGATCACGGCGATAATCTTCTAGCTGAGGCTCCCACCGGCTCGGGCAAAACCGCCGCAGGTTTGTTTCCTGCGCTGGTTCACGGGTTGTCCACGGGAAAACAAGTTGTGTTTCTGACTTCAAAAACACTTCAGCAACGGATGGCCGTATCCGCCCTTCAAGCCATGAATGCAAGTGGGGCTTTTCGAACGCTTCAAATGCGGGCGAAGGAAAAAATGTGTGCCAATCCTCAAGTGATTTGTCACGAGGACTTCTGCCCTTATGCCGCGGGTTTTGCAGATAAGATGGAGCGTTCGGGTTTGCTAGACCGTCTGAGCAAAAAACTGTGTCACTACGATCCTGATCTCGTATTCGAAGAAGCCAAACGCGAAGAGGTTTGCCCGTTTGAAGTTCAAATTCAACTCGCCGAAAAAGCTGATGCCATCGTGGCTGATTATAATTATGTCTTTGAACCCGGCACAGCACTCGGTCATTTGGATGGGGAATCCCCGTTCATCCTGCTTGTGGATGAGGCGCATAATCTGCCAGACCGCGCCCGAAGGATTTTTTCCCCCGAACTTCTGGAAGAGGAATTGAAAAACCTCAAGGCAAAACTACTGAAACAACCCGGCCAAATGTTTGAGCTGCTTTATGGCATTGTTGACAATGTCCATAAATTGCTTGAGAGCACAGCAAGGACGCTTTCAAAAGGTCAAAACATTGCGGAAATCGAACCTCCAACTCTTGTGTTGCTGGAGGAATGGGAGGACTGGGAAGAGGCGTTTGTCCGGTATCTGGGATGGAAACATGAAACACAGAATGCAATGCCAGATGATCCAGTGGTGGATTTCCATTATACATTCCGGCGTTTTATTTCCATATTAAATCTTTATGGATCCGGTTTTACATCCGTGATCGAACGTCGGGAGGAAGGTTTGCGTCTCGCCATTGTCTGTCTGGACCCGGCACGCG
>Ga0070399_1002127_pt1 | contig 19398 bp, 16 predicted proteins | sample BioMet4_FD_61217 | JGI IMG/M metagenome (GOLD analysis project Ga0070399, IMG submission 61217) | Microbial communities from bioreactor (seeded with sewage sludge) at LBNL, California, USA - Biofuel metagenome 4 (version 1) | ecosystem: Engineered > Bioreactor > Anaerobic > Unclassified ... | reverse complement strand
CCGCCATACCCGGTTCTGCTATTCAAGCCCTCCGCCCCTGTCACTGTTTCCCATTCTCCTTTCTATGAACCGTCACCATGTCCGGCCCTGTCCCCTCCGCCAATATTTGAAATATACCAACCGCCTAAACTCTCTTTATTATGACCGACCGTAAAGCGCAGCTCGAGCGCAGCACGCGGGAGACCAAGATCGCCGTCGGCCTGGACCTCGACGGTTCCGGGCAGTTCCGCGTCGACACCGATATCCAGTTCCTGCAACACATGACCGAGACCCTCGCGCGTTACGCATCCTTCGACCTGACGCTCAGCGCGCACGGCGACAACGACCACCACGTGATCGAGGACACCGCCATCGCCCTGGGGACCGCCTTCCGGCAGGCGCTCGGCGCTGACCCCGTGGAACGCACTGCATCCTGCATCCTGCCGATGGATGACGCCCTCGTGCTTGTGGCGCTTGACCTGGTAGACCGCCCGTACGCGGACATCGACTGCCCCGACCCGCTCTACCACCACTTCTTCCGCAGCTTCGCCATGTCCGCCGGACTCACCCTGCACATCGCCAAGCTCCGGGGGTTCGACGAGCACCACCTCGTCGAGGCAGAGTTCAAGGCCCTCGGCAAGTGTCTCTGTCAGGCCACCCGCCCGCGGGCGACGCTGCTGAGCACCAAGGATGCCGTCAGGACGGTGTGAGCTGACTTGCTCGCGAAGCGCGTCATCCCCTGCCTCGACGTTAAGGACGGGAAGGTCGTCAAGGGACAGAGCTTCGTCCATCTCAAGGACGTAGGTTACCCGCCCGACCTCGCCGAGGAGTACTCCAAGGAAGGCGCCGACGAGGTCACGTTCCTGGACATCACCGCCACGCAGGAGTCCCGCCGGACGGTCTTCGACCTCGTGCGGGAGACCGCAGAGCGGGTCTTTGTGCCGCTGACCGTCGGAGGCGGCATCCGCACCGCCGACGACATGCACGCGGCGCTCCTCGCGGGCGCCGACAAGGTCTCGGTTAACTCGGCGGCCGTCTGCCGTCCTGACCTCATCTCCGAATGCGCCGAACGCTTCGGCAGGCAGTGCGTGGTCGTCGCCATCGACGCCAAGCGCACTGCGCCCGGGAAATGGGAGGTGTATACAAAAGGCGGCACGCAGCCTGCGGGGATCGACGCCCTGCAGTGGGCGGCGGAGGCCGAGGACCGCGGGGCCGGCGAGATCCTGCTCACGTCCATCGACGCCGACGGGCAGAAGCAGGGATACGACATTCCGCTCACCAAGGCAGTCGTCGAGACGGCTAGCATCCCGGTGATCGCTTCCGGCGGCTGCGGAAGCATCGAGGACATCTATCAGGTGTTCGCACAGACCGACTGCGCCGCGGCCCTCGCGGCGTCGATTTTCCATTATCGGCAGTGCACCGTCAGTCAGGTGCACGACTGCCTGCGGGCGCGGGGCATCGAGGTGAGATGAATCATGGTGAAGGAAAGCGAACTGCAGCTGAAATACGATGAGAAGGGACTCATCTCGGTGATCGTTCAGGACTACCGGACGAACGAGGTCCTGATGATGGCCTGGAGCAACGCCGAAGCCGTCCAGCGGATGCTGGATACCGGCTACACCTGGTTCTGGTCCCGCGAGCGCCAGAAGCTTTGGCAGAAGGGCGAGGAGTCCGGCCACGTACAAAAGGTGAAGAGCATCCAGGCCGACTGCGACGGCGACACACTGCTGGTACGTGTAGAGGCCGCCGGCGCGGCCTGCCACACCGGCCACCCGTCGTGCTTCTTCCGCACGGTGTACGGAAGCGAGGACGTCACCGCGGCGGTCATCCCGGACCTCCTGCGGGTCATCGAAGACCGCAGGGCGCACCCGTCCGACGAGAGCTACACCTGCAAGCTCTTCAGCGACGAGACGAAGATGTGCAAGAAGGTCGTGGAGGAGGCCGCCGAGGTCGCCCTCGCTATCAAGGACCACGACCAGAAGGAGGAGGCCAGCGAGCTCGCCGACCTAGTCTACCACATCCTGGTCTGCGTCGTGAAGGAGAACATCCCCCTGGACCGCGTGTACGGGGTCCTGTCCGAACGGAGGCAGTGAAGCATGAGAATCGATCTGCACACGCACACGATCTTCAGCGACGGGGAGCTCGTCCCCGCCGAGCTCGTGCGCCGGGCGATGTACCTGGGGCACGACGCCATCGCCATCACCGACCACGTCGACATGTCGAACGTCGAATTCGTCGTGACCAACGTCGTCAAGGCGGCGGAGCTCTCGGACGACTACATCCGGGTCATCCCAGGCGTCGAGATCACGCACGTCCCGCCGGCGAAGATCGCCGCCGTGGCCAAGCAGGCCCGGCACTTCGGCGCCAAATGGGTCGTCGTCCACGGCGAGACCGTCACCGAGCCGGTCATGCCGGGTACCAACCGGGCATCAGTCGAGAACCCGGACATCGACATCCTGGCACATCCTGGCTTCATCACCCTCGAGGAGGCACAGATCGCAAAAGATAACGGCGTCATCCTCGAGATCACCGGCCGCATGGGACACAACATCACCAACGGGCACGTCTGCAACATGGCGCGGGCCGTCGGCGCCAAGATGGTCATCGACTCCGACACGCACGCACCGGAGAACTTGATGGACGAGAAGGCGGCGTTCACCGTAGCCCTCGGCGCGGGGCTCACTAAGGAAGAGGCCGACAAGGCCCTCCATGTGACACCCTACGAGGCCATCCGGCACCTCTGAGCGGGCGGCCGGGGCCGCCCCGTCAGGGGTGGCCCGAATGACATTTTGCAATCGTTCAAATCCGAACCACCTTGGTTCAAACGTAAAAAAACATTATATCAGTCGCCTGACCATAGCTATTTATGTTCGTTACCACCGTCGAGCTGGAAGAGCACTTCGACGATTATCTGGCATTGTGCCAGACCGAAGACCTCTATGTCGTCCGCGACGGTCAGGTCATCGCCGTAATAAGACACCCCTGGGACGCCTATGACCGGATGAAATCGCGGCGCGGCATCCTGCCGCCGGACACCGATATCGAAAAGATCAAAATGGAAAGGCTGACGACCGCCTGGGCCGTTCAGGACTTCCCGGCCGGCTTCCGCCTGCCGTCCGTCTTCTCCGACACGGGCGCGTCCTCGCCGAGCTCGGTGCGGATCTCGGCGATCATCTCATCCATGTAGAGGCCCCGCCCCTCCTCCCAGTCGACGCCGCAGTCCTTAAGGAGTATCGCGTAGAGCTCCTCCTTCGTGAGCGCTTTTTCGTCTTTCTTCTCAGGCTCCGCCATCGGCATGACCTCCTGATTCCTGCCTGACGCCCAGCTCGGCCGCGATCGGCGCGACCCGGTCCCGCACCTCGCGAAAAGGATCCCTGAAGCGGTAGCGGGAGGCCCTGGTCCGTCCTTCCTTGGTCAGGATACCCATCTCCACCAGCATTTCCAGTTTCTTCCGGACCGACTCGGCCGAGATGCCGGAGGCCCAGCCGGCCGCGTCCGTCACGGTGAACGGGGTTGCCACCTTAGCCTGACGCGCCAGCACCTTGGAGGCCTCATCGAGATCCTTGATCCGGTCCTTGGCGCTGAACTCGATCACGGCCGCACGGTAGGCCCGTAGCACAGCGTCGACTGTGTACATGATGAAAGGCGCATAGTCCGCGGTCTCATCCGTATACGCCAGCAGAGTGTAGTACCGTTCCCAGTCGCGCAGCATCTCGCATTCGAACTTGCAGAGCCCGCAGTTCTTTAGCCCGAGCGTCTGCATCAGCAACTGAAAGAGGATCCGCCCGGTACGGCCGTTCCCGTCCGCGAAAGGGTGGATGCTCTCGAACTCATGGAAGAAGAGGACGGCTGTCACTAGCTCGTCATACGGCGCTCCCGTCAGCCAGTCCAGCAGACTCTGGGTCTCCTTCTCCACCCAAACCGCGGGACAGCCGTCGAAATACTCGAAGCCGTCCGGACCGTAGGTAGCCGCCTCGACCCGGGTCTCGTTCCTCAACTGCCCCGGGACAACCTCCTCGTCCACCCCTTTCATCAGCAGCCGATGGACGCTGCGGACGGTATCCAGCGACCAGGGCATGGCGAAAGCATTGCGATCGAAGAACATGTAGAGGTGGTTGAGGACCTCCTGCGTGGGACCGTTGCTGGTCTCCTGCTTGAGCCGACGGGTGAACCGGCGGGTAGCCTCTTTCACCTCCTCCTCGGTCAGCGGGTTGCCTTCCAAGTGGACAGACCAATGGATGTTGGATGCATAGGCCTCTTCGACCAGGCCGAGATAATCGTCAGAACCCAGAATCATCTCGTTCAGCTGCCGATCGAGCATCCTGATGGCCTTAATCATCTCCCGGTATTCGCTCGGCAGCCTGATGGGCTGCGACGGAAAAGTATTCTTCTGCCGATGCTTGACCGGATACCCTCTGACGGTATAGTGGGAATAGTCGCGGTCGAAGCCTGTCATGTCTGACTCATCTCTGTTCTATAATAAATCACTTTATAATTATGTGTGTTAATTATAATAATTAATTATCATTATTAACATATATAATTACTAAAATATTTCAGCTGGCACAGTGCGAATGATGCAACGGACGATTACCCTCTTTTTCGGACTAATCCTGCCGACACGGTTTTAATCTCCGATACGTTGCCCCCGGCTATGCTACAAATCGCCATCGTCGGCGGCACCGGGATCTACAACCCGGACAACTTCGAGCTCGTCAAGGAGGTCTTCCCGGACACCCCGTACGGCAAGCCCTCGGACCCCATCATGATCGGGCGGATCAACGGCGTCGAGGTCGCCTTCCTCTTCCGCCACGGCAAGCAGCACCAGCACCCGCCGTCCTCCGTCCCCTACCGGGCGAACATGTACGCGCTGTGGAAGCTCGGTTGCAAGTACGTCATCTCGGCCTGCGCCGTCGGCTCGCTCAACGAGAGCTACCGGCCGGGCGACCTCGTCATCGCCGACCAGTTCATCGACTTCACCAAGAAGCGGGACTACACCTACTTCATGGACGAGACCGTCCACATCTCGATGCCGGATCCCTGCTGCCCATACCTGAATAAAATCTTCGCAGAAACTGCAAAGCAGATGAAGATCCCGCACCACCTCGGCGGCACCTACGTCTGCATCGAGGGACCCCGCTTCTCGAGCCGGGCCGAGAGCCGCATGTTCCGCCAGTTCGGCGACATCGTCGGCATGACGATGGTTCCGGAGGCCCAGCTCTGCCGGGAGCTCGGCATGTGCTACTGCAGTCTAGCTACCGTCACCGACTATGACTGCTGGAAGGACGAGGACGTCACCATCGAGCTCGTCATCAAGACGATGAACGAGTGCCTGGACAAGGTGCTCCGGCTGCTGGAGCTCGGCCTTCCGAAGATCGGCAAGACGGACTGCCACTGCATTGATGCGGCCAAAGGCTGCGGTTCGCTTGAGCACCTGCAGTGAACCTTCTTGGCCGGCAACGGTCCGGCAGAGCTTTGTCCCAGCCGGACCATTCCCAATTTATGTGCTAGGTCTCGAGAGTGATGAGCATTTTTGATGACATTCAGGAACGTAAAAATATAAAAGGTCACCAAATCGACCTGCGCAGCAGTTTGTTCGCCCTGAACTTTCCAACTGCCACGAGGGAACTATGTATTGTGAGACTATTGACTCCCGCTCGGCCTTACTAACGACTGAGAATCCGCCCATCATCGGGTGTTACGCCAAGTACCGTCAGCTCGAACAGATTCACCGCTCGCCGGATTAACTGGTTACAACTTACGATCGTCCAGTATCCAGTCAGTCGGCGTCCATTAGCGTCAGTATGTACGCATCCGCTGGATCTTCCATATTGAAGTAATGGCAGGTGCCATTCCTGGACGAATAATCTTCGCTGAACAGTTTGAAAGCTGGCCCGTACCCAAAGATCGAATTGAGGATGTTTAGTATCAGATGCATCTCCGAGTCATACCATTCGTCGACCCTGCATGACAAATTGGCTCAGGCCACGTTAAAGTACATCAGACGGACGATTATAGGCCACAGATCACATCATGATACATTTAATCATTATTTTTAAACGACTGTAAAAATTGATTGAAATCTGCGAATGATTTTCGTCGACGGGAACGTACAACGGTTCACCGTAGCCACGGCCATCTATGATAACACCACCACTCCCACAACACGTGCTTTCATCGCATCTAACAGATTGATTGTGCCGCCCGCATTGTTACGTTGATGGGCCTCTCAGTCCTTCATTGATTTAGCCACCGATAACACGGCTAAATGAAAAACAGCTCCGATATCACACCGTGCAAAGGTTGAATCTATGTTGCGGTGATTGTTCAGTTCACCTTTGCAAAAGTCTATCAAATAACCATTTGCATCGGTCTTTTTCAACAGCCGATAAGTCATATCATGATCGGTGCGACATTCACCGAAGGCTATGACCTCATAACCGGCGCTTAATAAAGCAAGGACGTAGTGACTTCAATGTATCTAGGCTCCTTCCAGTCACTTGTATTTTCATTCTGAAGCTTCCTGACATACCTGCATTGCTCTTTTGACTGCTTTGTCCATGTCATAATACTTGTAATCTCCCAACCTGCCGAGGAAATGCATATTGGGATAACGCTTCTTCGCCTTGTCCAGATATTCTGAATAAAGATTCTGGTTCTCCGCAGTAGGAACCGGGTAATACCTGTCATTGAAACCAAGTTTGAAATCTTCCGGATATTCCTTCGCAATGACGGTCTTATCAGATCTGTCATTCAGATAGTACTTGTATTCATGAATGCGAGTGAAATCATAGTTATTGGGATAATTGATGACTGCATTGGATTGATAGTGCTCGCAATCATGCGTCTCCAATTCGAAACGGAGACTCCGATATGACAACTGTCCATATGCATATCCCATTAATTCATCAATCGGCCCGGTGAAAAACACATCGTCATATCTGTCCAGGTCGTGGATCTCCTTGAAATCGGTACTGAGATTCAGTTTGATATTGCTGCGTTCCAGCATTTTCCGTATCATCTCGGTATATCCGTTCGTCGGAATCCCCTGGTAGCGGTCATGGAAGTAGCGTCCGTCCCGACTAAGGCATACGGGGACACGTGCGGTTACGGCACTGTCGATGGCATTGGACGAAGGACCCCACTGCTTTTCAGTATAATGAACGAATACATTCTCGTAGATGTATTCGGCCAGGAATTTCAAATCTGGATCGTCCTGGTTCATAAAATCCTTGATTGGCATCTTGGAACCGTATGGAAAACGAGAAAGCAGTTTTGTTTCGATCCGTTCCGCCAATGTCTGAGGAAATACAGCGCGGATGGTGTCAAAATTGAATGGAATGGTGGTCTCGATTCCTTCGATAACTGCCACAACCCGATGCATATAGGTGTTAAAACTAGTAAATCTTGCAAGGAATGACCAAACTTCTTGATCGGATGTATGCATGACGTGGGAACCGTACTTGTGTATCATGATCCCATTGCAATCACGATAGTCATAACAGTTACCCGCAATCACCGACGACTTGTCGATAACCGTCACATTAGTTTTCGGCGCATCTGCCATAAGCGATGCGACCGTTGCCCCAGAAATACCAGCCCCAACTACGAGAACATTACGCATATCTTGACAGCATCTCTTCTACCCGATATTAATTATCCTCCCGACACTGTATTCCAATTTGCAATAATCAATAACAGTGCTATTCCGGATAAATGCAGCAATGCCAATTAATCAGAATAACTATGATATATGATTTGACCAGTTGTCTCATTAATCATGCAGAAATTAAAGTCTGAACATTCAACATAATATAAACGAATAAACGTATTATGCGATGATGTGAATCCAAACTCGAACATAAATCGAGTTCGAATTCAGAAAAATATCATTTTATTGAATAATACAACAAGCATATTGTTTAATCTCTCATCATTCCATCTTATTAATGTATTTACTACCTGAGTTCGATACTTGATTTTCTACCAATTACTCTATATTTTATGTCATATTTTTCATGTCGTTATCGGTCTTCCCAGGAAGCCTTCAGCCCCAGAAACACCCGAAACGACCACCGTATCCCTAAAAATACGTGAATTCGGAACCTCGAAGTTCGAATATACGCGACTGGTCGCCTGCTTACGACCATAAATATACGTTACTGTCGAATTCTGCAGGGAATCTATGATGAATCTTGTCGAACGCTTCCTGAGCTCCAACATATCATATCTCATCATAGAGACGGTCACTTGGGCGAGAAAACACAACAAAAGAGTACCTTCACGCTGTTTTCCGGCCATGCATACATCGGCTTTAGGCCACATGGTTCTTCAGCGAGTCAATGAGCTTCCCGACAGCATCCCTCCTGCGGTAGACCAGGAACAACTTTGATAATGTCAAATTCCTGTTCATTCTAGCTTGAAGTAACCCTCGCGACTATTGGAAATCCGTCTACGAATGTACTCGAAGCTGTTCATATCATACGTCAATAGTCTGCTGGGATGCCTATGTTCAATAATATTAGTTGATTCCTCAAGCGTCTCATGACCGTCTGGATATGCGCAGCGTGCCGTCATTCCTGCGCATGACACCCCTGGCATCCTCCACGCATCTCCAAAAACGGCCGTCCAATGCGCGACCATCTTGCCCCGTACAATTTATCGAAATGGAGTAAGTAGAGCGTCCCCGGATGACTTAAATGTCTTCCTCCAATAATGAACTCTATCATTTTCGTCCACGCAATAATCCTTATTCTTGTCGAACGGGACATCCATACGTCACCAGTAACGTTCAGGCGCTTCCCAGCAATTTACCTTATGTTCCCTCCATTGATATTATCCAGCACCTGCTTGGCATCCCCTCCGGCATCGAATACGAACAGCAAATCATCATGGAGGTCACTGATGATCTCATCAACTGTTTTCATAAATTGTACTAGATCGAATACGTTCCCCCTGTCTACAGAAAGATCGATCGAGATGTTTATCTTATTGCGGAGCTCGGCAGCGCTGAAGTTCATCCACCTCGTCATTTGTCCCCAAAATGGCCAAAGTAGTACAATCTCATCCCCTTGGCATACACTTCGACTGAAGTGGTATCTATATTCACATCGGTACACTATGGATTGTACATCTAGAACAACGTCCCCTCAGATGCGCGAGGGACTCCGGCATTATACCGCTTGCGCATTCGACCACGCGATTGATCATCCGATGGCTTATCTCTCCTAGGAACCCCAGATCGTTCCTGACATCCGAGGACTCCATCCAACGGCCGCAACATTCTACGGATAAGTTCTCCGTCAGTCTGTATAAAATGATGGCGCACACCAACAGAAAGGAGGCTGCCCCCTGATTTTGACATCGTTGGAGACAAGGCCCAATACTGATTTTCCAAGATGCTCTTTTACGCAGGCAATGGCATCAATCGTTACTGATCTATTCTCGTTCGGCTCTAGGACGAACATCCTGAACCGAAAATCGTTTGGTGTCACAACAAAATAGATTTTCTCAGGACGCTTCTATCTTACGTCCAGTAATCGAGTGGCTATCAGTTTTTTGCATCAGGTCCAGTTAAACTCATGTTATGGAAACAACATCCGAATCTGCAGATTATCTTCTTCGTGAATATAGTCTCTCTGCAGACTCTAAACGTTTAGCACTATACATCTAATCTGGTGATAGAGATTTTTGTACAATATTGGGATAGTTTATTGAAAAATATCCAAAGTCATTTAGACATCTATGGAGCAAAAGCTATGATTCTATTTTTCTCACCAACTGGTATATGCGATGAATCATATGGGAACACAATCCGTGTTTTTACCAAGACTCTTCAGAACATAGACGAGAAATGGGTTCGAAAATATGCGAAGTTGCACTAATTAGACTGAACATATCCTTGAGACTAATATTCCTTAACTCTCCACATTAATATGTCAGATGCACTTAGTTTGGACTTAAAGAATGACAGTCTTTTCTGTCTTTAAATAATGCATCATGTTTTATTATCACCGAGATATCTGTTGTAGAACTCGTTGATGAGCCTCACGCCTATCAGGTAGAGTGTAATGGGCCTGTCCGGCGTTTTCGTCTTACCTATGTGGAAGATCGCCACAGAGCAGAGGTGCGAGGCCTCCGCGAACAGGACCTTCATCTCCCAGTCCGGATCGTTCCTGATAAAGTCATATTTTAGAATGACCTTCTGGAACTCCTCGTAGATCTCATTGTAGACCTTCTCCGCGAACAGATTGGTGATATGGAAGTCTGCGGTCGGTGTGTCCCCCTCCCACCTCAAGTCAAGTTTGAACTGGTCCGAGTGAATAAAGTCATACTTCGCATGGAACGAGTGCCACAGCTTGCCTAGGTCGTAGTATATGTCAGAACCCCTGCTCTCACCGCGTGGATCTACTAGGATAAACCCAGTGTCGGTGTCGTTGGTAAGTAGGATGTTCTGGAAATGGAGGTCGCCGTGTATCATGTCCATCTCCTTCGGCTTGAGCCTCTTCAAAAGCGGTTCGTTTTTGGCAATCTCTTCATACAACCGCCTAACGTTTCTATATTCGACTCCATTGACGACCACCTTGTCGGCATCGATGATTCTGCCGAGCTCGGGGCACTTCTCCTTACACTCCGGCAGGCGGTCCAGGACGCGGCGGACGTGCTTCTTCATCACCCAGTCATTCGGAGTCTCTCCCATCTTTCTGGAATACACGTTCTTGAACATCCAGTCAAGCAACCCCTCGAGGAAATCGCAGGCTGCCTTGGCATCCAGGTGGCCGTCAAATATGTGCTCTCTCAGATTCCGGCTTCCGTAATAAGGGACGTTATAGAACACCTTGGGACTTTTGATATCGTACTCCAGGACCTCTGAGAAGTAGGGCTTTAGGTCTGGAGGAACTGACAGCAGCCATTTGATCTCGTTTATGAGCTTATCGCGACCCTCGTTGTCGCTCTCCTTCTTGACCACCATGCGGTAGTTGAGGCGGGAATACGAACCTCCCGTTAGCTCAGACGAGAACTTACCATCGATGGTACCGTAGACGAGGTCCTCATACTTGATCGCCATGAGATTACACTCAGGAAGTATGTCCTCGACAGCGTCCAGTAGGGGCCTCGCACATTCTGTCTTGCTAGCAAGCTTCTTGACAGTTTCCGTGGAGAGCTTCATCACGCCCGCGAAAGCGACCCATGGGAACCGGATGATGTCGGAGTTGACTATGGCCTTGACTCTGTCATCCTCAACCGAAATCAGCTGCTTCGCGTTATCCGGATCAAGGATGTCGCTAACAACAAGGACATCCTTATGCCTGAACCTTTTCAACCTGGATATTATGGCTATGTCAAGGACGCGGTTCCCTTCTAGTATAATGAGGTCATCGTCGAAGAACGGATTGTCGAAGATTCCCTCTGCCAGAGCATTGCCGTGTTGAGTAAGGATGACCTTTGTGGCGAGACAGTCTGTCTTCCCCTTCACGGTAACTGTCTTCCAGATACCGTTGGAACCCAGGAGTACACATATATCCTCGTTTGGGATGCCGTTCACGTTAAGCAGGCTGATCTGCCTGTCGATAATCGTCATGTTGTTGTATAGTGGCAAGAAGCAAGAGGGGACTATTTGTCCGTCGTTGTAATGTCCAGATCCGATGTTGGCCAGTATTAGTGCTTTCATAGTCCTTCCTCTTTCATTAACTGAAGCAGAAGTTTCTCGTCGTATTTCAGAGCGTGTTCGCGATCTATCTTGGAGAGTATGCGGTCGATCTTCTCCAGGTTCACGTCCCTGTCAGACATGTATTCCGCATAGGAGCGATGCACACGATACTTCGCGGAAAGGAAGTATTCGGGCGAGTAACCCCACTTGTGCGTCCCCTTGATCGGAACAATGATATCGCTTATCAGGCTGAGAATGTCAGGAAGGTGGTAATCTTTCCCATAACTGGTGTTCAGGTAGTCAGTTATCAGTTCGGTGCACAGGTTCCCTGGGGCCCTGCCTATTCCCATGAGAGAGCCGTCCACGATGATGTCGCGTTCCGCCCCGATATTGCCAATGAATGACTTGGCGAGGGAGAAGGCCAGGGCCATGTTCTCGTGAACGTGAAAACCCACTTTGATAGCCTTATCGAGCTTTGAATCGTACATGCGTGCGATATACAGCATGGATTCGACATCGAGCACTCCGAATGTATCGACAATCGTAACGGCAAAGGGCTTAACCTCATTGGCATATTTTATGAATTTCTCGAGATCTCCCACACTGTTTCCTGGAGTGTTTATCAGGTTGAGTGTGAAGTCGTAGCCTTTCGCACGCACTTGCATGGCATACTCGATGGCTCTCTCTAGATAGTCGTAGTAGAACGCAACGCGGATAAGCTTTATTCTGCCGGTACATTTGGTCAGCTTGGATATGTCATACTGGTCGGCCCTGGCCATGACTGTATAGGTGACGCCCGGGTTCGTTGGTATATCCTCTATCAGTTTGTACGCGTCTTCGATGACGGGATAGGAGGTAACGTTAGAATCGTATTCAACGTTCTTCAGGAATCCAATTTCCACGAAGTCGGCTGAGGCTTCCGTGAGACCGGCCACGATGGCCCTTATGTTGGCCTTCCCAAACTCGCCCGAGTTGACATGGGCGCCATCACGAAGGGTGCAGTCCAGGAATTTTACGTCCATTGTATTCTCAACCGTTATTTCTAGGAACTTCTCCTATTAGTTATATTGCTCGTCTGCAGTGTTGTCACCAACAATCTCCCTGAATATATCATTCGGACAGTTGCACATGCGAATACCTTTACGCTCTTCAGCTGTTTTGAACCCATATCCATAGGAGACGCCTATGAACGCCAGCCCAGCTGTGCTCGCCGCCCTATAGTCGCTGATGCAGTCGCCGATGTAGACGGTAGAGCCGGGTTCAGAAAACATTGTCCTTAGACACTTCCTGATAGTTAGAGCCTTCGGTGTTATCGTGTTGTCCTCCGCTCCAATAACAGCCGAGAATAATCCCTTCAACACAGAACTATCGATCATCGAATTAGCCAGGGAGTTTCCCTTGTTCGTGGCTACACCTATCTTTATCCCAACAGATCCGAGCCCATTCAGCATATCCCTTATGCCTGGGAACGGCTCCGATTCCACACATATTTCAGCGTATTCCTTCCGGAACCTAGGTACCATCGCCAGTGCGTCTTCTCTCTTCATGCCGTAGTGTTCCTGGAAGAACATATCCAGGGTCACTGCCATATACGGACGGAAGGACTCTTCAGAGATCGCATCCAGTCCCGCGTCGGATAAAGTGATTCTCAGAGCTCCGTACACCTTCTGGCAGGTGTCGAACAGGGTGCCATCAAGATCGAAGACTGCTGCAGAGAACATCGCACATTCAATCCTCTTCATATGGATAAATAATTGTCTTTCAAGTTCGATACAATAATAAGCTGCCAATCATCATATACTCAAGGCGTTAAGCATGGTATCTATAACAGCCATCATCCCGGTCAAGAAGAATAGTACGCGTCTTCCGAATAAGAACATCCTGCCGTTCGGAGACAGCAACCTTCTGGTGCACAAAATAAGGCAACTAAAACAGGTGGAAGCAGTCACTGAGATCGTGGTCTCGTCCGATTCCGAAGAAATGCTTAGGATGGCGGAAGAGGAAGGCGTCATCGCGATGCCCAGACCCATCCAATATGCGAACGAGAGTCTACCAATCTCGGAGTTCATCACCTGGTTAGGCGAGAACATACAATGCGACCACTTCATGTGGGCGTGTGCCACATCGCCACTTGTGGACGACCATATGTACTCCGAGGCCATCGACACCTATCTGAAGAAGCTGGATGAAGGGTATGATTCTTTGATTACCGTCTCCAAGTTTCAGCACTATCTGATGAACGATAACGGTCCGTTCAATTTTCAGAGGGGAAGGCTGCATCCGAACTCTCAGAAGCTGCCTAGGTTATACCTATTCACCAATGGAATACAACTGACTCCACACGACAAGTACATTGAATGGGGAGATAGAATAGGCGAACGTTCTTATTTGATGGAAGTCGGAAAGAGAGAAGCTGTAGATATCGATGATATTTATGATTACGAATTCGCCAGAAGAATGTACGAGATGCCGCCCTCTTATCAGAAGACTACAACCAACGGGAAGGAGCAAACACTCCTGTGATGAATCCCCGATACGGGTCTGCCATCATGGAGGAGACCCTTGCATGGGAGTAGTAGGTATTATGCTTTCAATGACAACTCGAAACGTCTATCAGAAAATGCCCTCATGGATATCAACGGAAAGCCAATGGTTCGGACGGTATGTTATCGGAGCAAGGCGAAATTCGACTGGGAGGGAATGCAGACGATACATAAGAACATAGAACCAATGGAAAGACCACGCAAGAAATACCAGGATCTGAACCGTTTCGTGGACACAAGACTGTCATACCTGTTCCAGTTAAATGGACATGAAAGAGAAGAGGCAATGAGAAGGGTTGTGAATGATGATGATGGGGCGTGAGAAATTGTTCGTGCTCATCTCGAACCGTCAGTTGACAGCTTCCAATATCCTTGAGTTGTATGGATCGAGGAATAATATCGAGACGATGTTCAGTGACCTGAAGCACAGATGGATCAGAGGCCTGTCAGATGCACTTTGGAAGATGTCATAAGGGGGCGCACACTGATCTCATTACTCACATTTTCCTGCATGTCGATGGCCCGTTTCTTTATCCCGAGTTCGGAGGTAAGAAGGCGGAATCGATATTCGAGAAATTGCCCGCGTTCTAACTTACAATATTTGTCGTCGACTGGGGGCAGAAAAGATATATTTCAGCAACTTCTGACATATCATTGACGTATTTGATACAGGGGACGATCTGTTCCAGTATCGAAGGCACCCAGACAGACCACGACAGACGGTTCCTAACACTAAGTTATAACACGGACCGAACATGCAAAGAGAACAATTATCATCGAAAGTCAATTCATTATTTCATATAAGTGTAAAACTCGAAATATATCGCCATTTTATCTCCATAATTCTAAAAAAATGAAATAACATAATAAAAAACAAGTTATTAAAATGGTTTACAATTGCATCGGTCGCATTGGTCAGAGGCAGAATGGGCAAAAATGGTGTTTACATAATAAGTTTGAACACGAATGAATATGATGTAATGAACCAAACCATCATTTCAATGAGAAGAAGATAATTACAAAAAAAGGTCGGACAACAACATGGCAGACGTCAACAACTTACCAGCAGTATCAGTATTGGTGCCTATTTACAATGTAGAAAAGTACCTGAGTCAGTGTTTAGACAGCGTTGTTGGTCAGACTTTAAAAAATATCGAAATAATCTGCATTGATGATGGTTCTACCGATTCATCCCCGAAAATAATAAAGGAATATGCTGCCAGAGACCACCGTATTAAAATCATCACCAAAAAAAATTCAGGTTACGGCGACTCAATGGACAAAGGACTGGAAGCAGCCAAAGGAAAGTACATTGGAATCGTTGAATCTGATGACTATGCTGAACCGCTAATGTTTGAACAGCTTTACAAATTAGCTGAAAAAGACAAATTAGATGTAGCAAGATCTGAATTCTACTACCATGACAATAACACAGGTGTAGATACAAAATCGAACACAAAATACGTTCCGCACAACACAGTCATTTGTCCTTCAACAGAACTGTCTGTGTTTTATCAACAGCCATCCATCTGGGCCAACATATATCGGCATCAGTTTCTGAATGAAAACAACATCAATTTTTTAAAAACACCTGGTGCCAGCTATCAGGACACTTCATTTACCTTCAAAGTCTATTCCGTGGCAAAAAGATTCGAAATGATTGATGACGCATTTTTACACTACAGAACAAATGCAGGATCATCTTCATTTGTTGGCAATTCGAAAATCTATTGCGTCTGCGATGAATATGATGAAATCGAAAGATTCTTAAAAACTACAGAACGGTTCCAAAAACAGAAAGATTTATTCTATCATTTAAAATTTAACGCGTATCGTTGGAATTACTTCAGATTAATCAGTCCTTTCGATGAGCAATTCTCTTCCAGGTGGCAAAAAGAATTCAAACAGGCCATAACAGCAGGGGATTTGAACCTCGATAATTTCAGGTCTCAAGATGCATTTGAAATTAAAGAGCTCCTGAACGATGGGGCAATCAAGAAAGACAAGCCGGCGATTTCCATAATTGTTCCAGTATACAATTCTGAGCAATATCTAAGGACTTGCCTGGATTCGCTGATTAATCAAACCTTGAATAAAATCGAAATAATCTGCGTCAATGACGGATCAACTGACAATTCCAGAAAAATATTGACCGAATATGCTGACAAAGATAAAAGGATAAAGATTATAGATAAGAAAAATGGAGGTCAATCGTCAGCAAGAAATGTAGGAATTCAGAATGCTACGGCAGAATATATCGGTTTTGTCGATTCAGATGATTGGGTAATACCGGAAACTTATGAGAGGGCACTTGAACACATCGATAATACCGACATTGTAATCTATGGAACAGAAATAATTGGAAATTACTTACTTGAAAAGCGCAATTCTGATCATCAGTATTACCGTATCAAGTATTCCGGAAGAATTGAGCTGACAGACGAAATAAGAGAGAATATTGATGTATCAGCTTGGAACAAATTATACCGGATCGACATAATAAAAACTAATGAAATTCAGTTCCCCGAAGGAAAGCTTTATGAGGACTACTGCTTCTTCTGGAAATATATCGCAATATGCAAAACGGCTTTTTTTGATCAGAACAAGTACTATCGTTACCTCAGACATGAAGGTTCAACCATGGCACAAACCTTCAACGGATCTGCTCGTGCGATGGAACATCTGGATGTTCTGGACAACATATTCACAGATTTTAAGGATAAAACACAAATGGAAGATCATGAACAACGCAACAATGCAATGTTTTTGAATTGCTTTTGGTTTGCTTATCTTAATGTTCCACAGAATGATCGTAAGAAAGTACTAAAAAAAGGAAGTTTATTTGTAACAAAATGGAATTTAAGTGGTCAGAAAGATATAGACGCATTGAAAATAAAAAAATATGAAATCATTGACTCGAAGAAAACATATACTATGAAAATGCGCCTTTTCAGAGCAGCATACGTATTCTTTGAACGCAACAGTGGCTCAGATACATCTGTACTTCGCAACTCGATTTACAATCCTGATCCCACACCAGAAACATGCGACAGATTGATTGCTACTACTAAATGGATCTTCGAGCATGAAGCCCACTATGACATCGAAAGATGGAATACAGTTTACGATTCCACGTCTCATGATCAATCGATGAATTGGAATTGCAAAGAAGGAATTATCGGACAGAACAATAGAATACAGGTGAATCTGTCGGCAATTCTATTGCCCGGCAAACGCTGCAAAGTTTATGTCAGCTTATTCAACTGTGAATCGACATGCATAAGCGGCATCATTCAGTCATATGGCAGGTTCATTTTAGGATCATGTATTTATGATGGAGCGAATCCATATGCAATTTCTGCCGATTTCTCCCTATTGAACAATACCATAATGGTTTATGCAATCGATATTTTCAATAAAATAAACTTTTCTGAAAAATGTCGTATCGTCCGTATAGAAGTAACTGAGTAATTCGAAACTGCAATTAATCATTAAACATTCCTTAACAACAGAAATAACTTTCAAAAGAGGCAACCAAGAATGACTGAAAAAATACTTAAAAAAAATATAATATTTCATCTTGGACACCCTGGATTTTTAGCTAAATATCTGGTTTATTGGTTATATAATCATAAAAATGATCGGTGTATTTTTTTAGCCGACTGTACGTTTGCGTCTCCAGAAACAAAAAAATTCTTAAAAAATTGGAATAAAAACAATGAATCAATAGGTAAAATGCTCATCTACAACGACAGCAAATTTTGGAATTGCACTGATGAAAAAGATGTTTCTACAAACATCATTGACAATTTTGATGAAATATTCAAACAAATCGGAACGCCAATTAATGATTTTGATGACGTATATTCAGCTTTTGATGGATTAAATGGATTTGGAGTATATTGTTCTTTGAAGAAAAAAAGATATCATGTAATATCAGTTAACGGTTGTGCATTCAATGAAGATTTAGAACAAATTCATTACGACAATACACGTGTAAAGTATGTTGATTCCGCAGTACACTATTTAAACATATTAAAAAAATTTAGAGCTGTTTCTGCATATTCAAACTATGTGGAAGATGTGATGTGCATTGGCGAATATCCAAAAAACTATCCGAAATGCATACCTTTTGAGTATGAAGAAAAAATAATGGAAATGAGCGCAACCGAATTTGATATCATAAACAGTGCATATCATGCAACTTTTGAAAAGATAAACGACGGATATATGATTCCACTAAGATCCTATTCTAGTGTAAAATATTCTGGTCAAAAATATTCTGAAAAACAAAATCAATGTCAAAGATTATTGCAACCGTATAGGCGTTTATTGGATTACTTTATAAACGATGATTGCAGAGTATTTCTTAAAGCTCACCCAAATTATGAGTTGAACAAAGAAGCAATCAGCTCATTTCCAAATTCAATATACATCCCAGGATATTACCCGTTTGAATACCTACTTAAACAGACAAATGCTATAAAATATGTGTCAATTGGTGGTTCTTCTTCGAAATTTATTAAAGGCGACTCCTTGATTCTTCCCGAATCGTTTTTTGGACACAGTGACTATATTGATCAAATAGTTGGATGTATAAAAATATCACAAGTATTGAATAATGAAGTGATTGTAATCGACGATTGCCATCTTAATCGGCAATATCGCGCTTTGATAGATAAAATGCTATTGACAAAAAAACAAAAAAGTATTCAAAAAACACTAACTATTATCGCTGATGGCCGCAAACAATCGAAAGAACATATCGATTCACTGTATAATCAATTAAAGGATGGTGATTTATTACTAGTTATTAATCCTTCAAATGATTCATCAATTGAAAAAAACTCGGTACTGTATTGTTGTGAAGAAATCCCAGACAATAACTACAAAGAAGAAATAATTGGTTACTTACGCAAAACTAATATTTTGTTGGTTAGTAATAATTTAAATATAATAAAAAAAGCAGAAACAATAGATATTTCTAAAAAAATGTATCGGTGCGGAACAATAATGCAGATAACTGTTGTAAACACAATTACAGCCGATGTTAATACAAAAATAAAGGACGAAAAAACAGATGCATTTATTACAATAGCAAGAAAGTACCGGGACGGCAAAGGCGTCCCGCAGGATCTGAATCTGGCGGCCGACTGGATGCGGAAGGCCGCTGCCAAGAACGTCGGGTGGGCGAAGAACGAGCTCTTCGACATCCTCTGGAAGATC
>Ga0070399_1002121_pt1 | contig 19445 bp, 15 predicted proteins | sample BioMet4_FD_61217 | JGI IMG/M metagenome (GOLD analysis project Ga0070399, IMG submission 61217) | Microbial communities from bioreactor (seeded with sewage sludge) at LBNL, California, USA - Biofuel metagenome 4 (version 1) | ecosystem: Engineered > Bioreactor > Anaerobic > Unclassified ... | reverse complement strand
AACGGCACAAATCCAAATCCTGTCCACCAATAATCACATCAATCACTTCCCGGATTCGGGATTGATCCTCAGGATCAAATCCCTCCAAGACAGTGATTGCCTCTTCACATCGTTCCAAAAGGATCCGTTCAGCGGGCTTTCCCTGGCTTTGCGCCAACTGTCCAAAATCAAGCTTTGTCGCGTTCGTCCCATGAATTCGCCCCTTGAACTCGGCAAGGGCAATCCGCCGCTTTTCAAGGGGGATAATCGCCGTATCAGCAATCGTATCGCTGGCACGCGCCAGCAAGTAGGCCAGGCTGATCTGCGGTCGAATCGCCCCCGGCAAAACGCGCATCGTCAAATAAAACGACCGCGATACCTCTTTTAAAAGCGATGTCAGCAATTCCTGAGACATGACATTACCGGGCAAGCGTCTTCTTCCAACGCGCCAATTGCAGCGCCACTTGTCGTGTTCCCGGAGCTCCGGTCAAATCCCGCGACGCAAGCGCCTTCTTGAGATTAAACACCTTCAAAGCGTCGGAATCAAAACGAGGGTCAATCGAACGCAATTCTTCCAGTGTCAATTGATTCAACGACTTGGCGTGTTCTTCAGAATAGGCCACCACAAGACCAACGATATTATGAGCCTTACGGAAAGGCATCCCCTTGCGAACCAGGTAATCAGCCAAATCCGTGGCCAGCAAATTGGGGTCTCCAGCCGCCGCAGAGCACCGTTCGACATTGACCTTTGTGTGGCGCAACATCGCCGCCATGATCCGCACACTGGCGCGCACCGTATCCGCCGTGTCAAATACACGCTCCTTGTCCTCCTGCAAATCTCGGTTGTAGGTCATGGGCAATCCTTTGAGTAACATCAGGAGTGACATCAGATTCCCGCAAACCCGTGCCGTCTTGCCACGGGTCAACTCCGCAATGTCCGGGTTTTTTTTCTGCGGCATGAGCGAGGAGCCCGTCGTGTAGGCATCATCGATCGTGACATATCCAAACTCGGTTCCAGCCCACAAAACCAGATCCTCCGCCATGCGCGAAAGATGAACCGCCAACAAAGCTGAGGTTGAACAAAATTCCACGGCAAAATCCCGGTCACTGACTCCGTCCATGGAATTTTGTGACACTCGAGGGCGTCCTTTTGCGTCAACAAACCCAAGGAGTTTTGCCACATATTCCCGGTCCAAAGGAAGGGTGGACCCAGCAATGGCGCCACTGCCCAATGGACAGACGTTTGTCCGCTCGTAACAGGAGGAGAGCCGCTGGCAATCCCGATCCAGCATCTCAACATACGCCAGCAAATGATGCGCAAAATAAACGGGTTGAGCCCGCTGCATATGGGTATAACCGGGAATGGGTACATCACGATACCGGCTGCCAAGTTCCACCAACGCCAGTTGCAAATTCGCCACCTCTTCGGATAGATCCGCTATTTCATCCCGCAGCCACATCCGCAAATCCAAAGCCACCTGATCGTTGCGAGAACGTGCAGTGTGCAACTTCGCCCCGGCTGGCACACGCTCTGTCAAATCAGCCTCAATGTTCATGTGAACATCTTCGTGCTTGGAATTCCAATGGAATTTCCCAGCGGCAATGCGACGGCCCACATCTTCGAGCCCTTTGGAAATGGCATTCAACTCGCTCCGGGTGAGAACGCCTATCTTTTGCAACATTTGAGCGTGGGCAAGCGATCCCAAAATGTCGTGCTTCCACAAGCGCCAATCAAAGGAAATGGACTCGCTAAATTGTGCCACATCAGCCCCAGGGCCAGAATGAAAGCGGCCACTGCGGGAAACTACAGATTTGTTTTTCATACCCATCAGAATTGAACTGTGCAGAACCTGACATCAAAAGTCACGCAGGAAGAATGGAGACGCATCACCAGAGACAACAGCCCGCGGATTGATCTTGCAGGCTGCCTGATGATCTTGAAAAGAGACTTCCAGCCCACAATTCCCCAATCTCCTCATTCCCCCAAAAGAAACTGCAGATCGTCCATCGTCAGGCTCTGGGAAAATTTCTCCTCGCCCAACACGTCGTGGGCCAATGCCGATTTTGTTTTCTGAAGAGTCCGGATTTTTTCTTCAACACTGTCTTTGATCAGGAGACGATATGCGATGACTGTGTTAAGCTGGCCAATACGGTGAGTACGGTCTATCGCCTGATTCTCAACCGCAGGATTCCACCATGGATCAAACAACACCACGTAGTTCGCCGCTGTCAGATTCAAGCCAAACCCGCCCGCTTTCAACGAAATCAAGAATACAGCCGGACCATCAAACTTCTGGAATTCCTGAACCACATCACCACGATTTTCTGTGTCACCGGCCAGGTAAAACGTCTTCCATCCCCGCTTGGCCATGGCGGGCTTCAGGATTCCCAACAACTCCACGAATTGAGAGAAAACCAGGACTTTTTCGCCATCGTCCATCAATGGTTCCAAATGATCAATCAGTGCGTCCATCTTGGCGCTCGATGCCTTGGTCTGCGCATGAACCAGGGCCGGATGGCAGCAAATTTGTCGTAAGCGCAGGAGCGATGTAAGGAAATTGAATCGATGCTTGTCGAGGCTGTTTTCCGTCTTGACCTTCAAGAGCATCTGCTGAGCACGCTTCAATTCAGCGCGATAAAGCAACTTTTGTTCTCCCTCCAATTCGCAAAGCAAATCCTCCTCAACTCGTTCAGGCAAATCAGTAGCCACCTGGGATTTGGTGCGACGCAAGAGAAACGGCCTCACACGCGCCGCGAGCCGACGACGGGCCAAAGGATCGGCCTTTGAGTCAAACAGACGGCCAAATTGAGCCCGGGTGCTCAGGATTCCCGGCATGGCAAACGCCATCAAACTCCACAAGTCCGTCAACCGGTTCTCGATCGGAGTTCCCGAAAGAACAAGCCGATGCTCTGAACGCAAACGGCGGGCGGCCTGGGCTGTTTGCGAATTTGGATTCTTGATATACTGGCCTTCATCCAAAATCACGGCCAGCCAATCCACAGCAACCAGCACATCCTTGTCCAGCCGAAGCTGACTGTAATTGACAACATGCAAATCCGCCTCTTTCAGGTGCTTTGGCAAGTCCTCAAGCTCCGCAGCAGACCAGATGCGAACCCGCAACTCCGGCGTAAACCGCATTGCTTCAGCCTTCCAGTTGTCTGTAACGGATTTTGGACAAACCACAAGCGCGGGAGGCATTGCGTTTTGTTTTGGCAAAGATCCCCTCAGCCACAGGAGCCAGGCCAGCGTTTGGAGGGTTTTTCCCAATCCCATGTCATCCGCCAGAATCCCCCCAAACCGGTTGGTGGATAGATATGCCAGAAATTGATATCCAGCCAATTGATACGGGCGCAGTCCGGCTTTCACACCGGCAGGCAAGTCAGGCATCACGCGAGCCTTAATTTCCTCGGCCCGGCGCTGAATCCGGGCCACCTGTTCCTCTGGTAAAAAACGTCGGGCCGCATTATCGGCCAGTTGCAACGCGTGCAAACGCTGGGGTTCGGAAGTCAATTCGTGGGGATTCAATCCGAGATTGGCCAGACGTTCATCCTCTTCCTCTGTCAAATCAAATTCCAGTTTCCGCCACCCCTTGTTCTTCAGGCGCACATACCCCCCCTTTGCATTGAGCAGGAGCTTGATCTCAGCCTGTGTCAACGTTGTGTCTGAAACATCCACCACAACGCTCAAGTCGAACCAGTCAATCGTGGTTTCCTTAACGTCCAAATGAACGTGTCCGGAAACAATCGCCTTCTTGAACGATGCCAAATCCCCCTCCAAATCCAAGTGAATGTTCGGAGGAACGTTTTTTAACCACGCAACAAACAAGTCAGGAAACTTGCGTGTGACGCGTAATCGCAACGACCTGTCAGCAGCAGCAATCTTCAACCCCAATGGCTCCAGTAAAGACGGAATTCCCTGTAAAATCGATCGATCGTATAGCGGAAGCGTTTTGTCCTCAGCAACTGGTTTCTGTGCAAACTTTGTTGTGTTGACGTGTTCCCAGGAACGCCCATCCCACTTCTCGTGCCAGTTACCATCATCCGACTCAGCCCTGACGTCAAACACACAGTCTTCGGTCGGACTATCCGGGTGGATCGGTTCGATGTAGCAGCGGATGGAAACACTCATCGAAACATTGCGCACACGTTCACGAATGCGAGAAGGCAGTGCAATGCCAAAAGCGTTCAGAAATTGAATTCCCGAAATCGTTTCCAGAGCCGGCGCAGGAACGCTGTTTTCCGAGGCGGGATTCAAAACATCCTCATTAAAGGAAGGGCCGGGATAAATTGCCTTTTCCGAAACATACAATGTCGGCTGTCCAGCAATGGCGCACAAGAAACTCTTTAACTGAGAACCATCAGCCTGGGCAAGATGGAAAAAGTAATCCTCTTTTTCATCCTTCGCCTCGGTCAATTCCCAATGGACAGGCTTTTCCTCGCGCACGAGCGGTTGTCCCTCACGAGAAACAATCCGGCTTTCCAATGTCTTCATGCGCAATAATTGACCAATCATGGCCAGCGCCTCGGGCTCGTCATAACGTAATTCCAATGAGGAATTGTAAAGCAGACGGCTGGCAGCCAATTGGCACATCACTTCAATTGCCGGGTCCAGATTCACGCGCCCATGCCGAAAATCATCCACGAACTGGCGAAATAAAATGGGTTTAACCGGTTCAAAATCGTTTCGTCCCGGACGTTTCCATTCAAGAACGGCAGACTCCCTGTCCATGACAAGGCGCATATCATATTGCCCCCGGGATGTCGTTTCTCCCCCCCTCTCCGCTGCCTGCACCAGCTTGTCCTTCCAATTCTTGATGGCTTGTTCGCGTCGCCAGAGAGCCAGACGCTTCTTGATTCCAGACAAATCTGTGATCGATTCCAAAAACATGGGGTATGACACGCCATGTTCTGCAGCGGCATTGGCGACATAAAGCCAGAACTCATGCTCAGTTTCGGGAAAGCGCGGCCAAACATGCAACGGTTCCCAACCATACCCACCAAGGGACATTCCCAAGTCATCAAAATCCCAACGTGAAATCTTCCGTCCCAGAGAGCAACGTTGATACACCTCCGTCAGTTTTCGACAGAAAGCAGCTTCTGCTCGTTCGAGCGGACGCCCAAGGGCGTTTGCAGCCATTGTGGCAAGCGGAAGGATGGAGCGTTCAGACTGCTCTGTCACTTTGACTACCGCAGCCTGAGCCGCCAAGCGTGTCGAGACATCAATCGCGTTACTGCTCAGGTCGCGAACCGCAGCAATGCTGTACTCGGCCAGCAACGCTTTCATCGCTGCATAGCCATGCTTGCAATCATACCCCACAGGGCATGAACAATGAGTGTCCCAGCCATCTTTTGACCGGAATGTAATGTCAACAGAATATAGATATGTCCCTTGAACCGCGGCAAGATAATGCGTTCCCGCCTTCGCCGACGTCACTGGCGCAATCTCCTTCACCAATCCCCGACGAAAATAATCCTCTCCTTTTCGCCTTGTCGACACGTCGAAGGAATTAAGAAACTTCCTCGCATTTTCTGCATCTATTAAATCAAACGGATCACTCATCGAAGCACATAATCAACTTATCAGACCCACAAAATCCAAACTCATTCAGTCCCTGCCCCACAATTAAAAATAGGGTAAAAACCGTTCCTTTCAAATTATCCATTCACCTCCGCATCGTGGCAGGAATGTCCGGGAAGACCGTGACATCCCAACAAACGATGCCCATAAACACCGTTAAACGGCGATACTTTATCAGGCTTTCAAAACCTGATCGATACGCTTTAGCACGCGTTCTTTTCCCATAACTTCCATCAGATGATAGAGGCTTGGACCGGCGGCGTTTCCCGTGCAAGCCATGCGAAGGGGATGAATCAGCAACGCAGGCTTGATTTTCAGATCTTCCTTAACCAGTTTTTTGAGCAGCGGCTCCAGGTTGACAGCCGTAAAATCGTTGACGCCTGCATAAATTGCCCTTAACGCGGTCAGGTATGTTTTGCTCTCTGGAGTAAACACCTGAGCGCGAGCGGCATCGTCAATTTTCACATCCTCAGAAAAGTAGAATCCGGCATAGGCAGCCAAGTCAGGGAAACGCTTGATCTTGCCTTTGCATGTGGCCAGCGCCGCAGCAACATACTGTGCAGGATAATTGTCGAGCGGAAAGCCTGCCCGCTTAAGAGCCTGAACTCCTAAATCGCGGAAACGGTCATCTCCGATCTCACGGGTGTATTCGCCGTCCAGCCATTGGAGCTTTGTGATGTCGAAACGCGCGTTGTGTCTCAAAATTTGCGGCAGATCAAACAGGCGGACAATCTCCTCCAATGGAAGCTTTTCACGGTTTCCCTTCGGAGACCATCCCAGGAGACACAAATAGTTCACCACGGCTTCCGGCGCATAGCCATCTTCAACGTAACTACGCAGAGAAGCGCCGCGATCACGCTTGCTCATTTTTGTGCCATCAGCGTTCAGAATCAATGGGATATGTGCATATTTCGGGGGTTCAGCTCCAAAAGCATGGAACAGGGCAATGTGCTTGGCCGTGTTGGACAAGTGGTCTTCCCCCCGGATGACGTGCGTGATCTTCATATCAAGGTCATCCAGCACGTTTACAAGATGAAATACTGGCTCACCATCGGAACGGACGATCACAAAATCTGGGTCCTCACGTTCACGATCGGTCAATTCGCGGCGAACATCTCCCACCACAAGATCAGGAATCAAAATCGGTTCGCGTTGCATTTTAAATTTGATGGCTCCCTCGGACTTGTAAGCCAGCCCCTTGTCCATCAATTCTTGAACACGACGGGCATAAATATCTTTTCGCTGAGATTGGAAGTAGGGCCCACACTCTCCCTTGCTTCCACCGGCAGGATTACTGGTCAACGGACCTTCATCCCAATCCAGCCCCAGCCAGCGCAACCCATCCAGAATCACATCCGTGGCTTCCTGCGTATTCCGCGCCACATCCGTATCTTCAATCCTCAGGACAAAGGTGCCCCCCATATGACGAGCGTAAAGCCAGTTGAACAACGCCGTCCGGGCACCTCCAATGTGGAGAAAACCGGTTGGACTCGGAGCAAAGCGAACTCGAACATTCATGTGATTATTAGCCATTTCTAAATAAAACACGTTAATCATACCCCCGCGCCACGTTTGGTGAAAAGTCTTTTATCCCCAAACCTTCCATTTCTTGGCAACTTTATCACCATTCTTGCCTTTCGCACCATAGTGCGGAATAGTAGGGGGGTGAACCTGATCTCAAATCAGCTTGTAGAGCAAATGATGACTTCCTATTCGGAAGTCGGCGGAATCAACCGGCTGGATGGAAAAAACCTGCCTTCCAAGAGTGCCATTGTCTCCATTACAGTTGATCTGCTGTTCCTTCTCTTTCCCGGTTTCTTTGAGGAAAAATCAGTTCACTCCTCAGAGTTAAAAAACAAAACCAATGCCTTGCTAGAATCGGTGTCAACCCGGTTGGAACGAGAGATTTACAAAAGCCTCGAATACGCCCCTCCCTCGAATACAGAACATAAGGAATTGCGTACATTGGCTCATAAAATGGCGCTTGATTTTTTGGCGACCCTGCCCGGCATTCGCAAGCTGCTTCAAACAGACGGAGAAGCCGCCTTGGATGGCGATCCTGCGGCATTGAGCAAGGAAGAAATCATCGTTGCCTACCCTTTCATTGAGGCAATCTCGGTTCAACGTTTGGCACACGAACTTTACGTCCGCCAAGTCGCCCTGATTCCGCGAATCATGACCGAATGGGCACACTCACGGACGGGGCTCGACATTCATCCTGGAGCAAAGATTGGCTCCCACTTCTTTGTGGACCACTGCACTGGAACGGTGATCGGCGAAACGACCGAAATCGGTAATCACGTCAAGCTCTACCACGGCGTCACCCTCGGAGCGCGCTCCACTTCTGATGTTGCAAAACTACGCGGGCACAAACGTCACCCAACAATTGAGGACGATGTGACAATTTACCCCGGCGCGACAATTCTGGGAGGTGAAACCGTTGTGGGAGCGGGAAGCACCATCGGGGGCAATGTTTTTCTGATGCAGAGCGTTCCCTCCAATTCCCTGGTGATCAATGCAGAAGTCGAGATTCGTGTTACCAGCAAAAAACCACCGGTCGAGATCAACTATGAGATCTAGACCGATGGTTTAAGAAAACTTTCCTGCTTAAAGAAGCGTTTTACTTCTTCTTTGTGGCAGTCCAATCGCGGGATTGGGTTTCGCCATTGCGATTCTTGAACTCTACCTTGCCTTTGATGGTATCGGCAGTCAATTTACCAGTGTATTTGGTGGTCATCTTGTTATTGCGGAATTCACGAGTCACGCTGAAGGCAATTTCATCCCCTTTGAATGTGGCTTCTTCAATCTTTGTATCCACATTTCCGTTACGTACAGGAACGGACAAGGTTCCAGTCAATTTATCGCCTTCGAGTTTCAAAACCAACGTGTTGGTACGTCCAGGAGCCCCATTACGGCCCGGAGTTGACCATTGCCAAGTGCCGGAAGGATCGACTTTAGCCGTATCGGCACAGGCAAGACCGGCAGCACCAAACGCCAACAAGGCGCATGTAAGAACCTGCAATACAGAGAGTAACAGATTTTGTTTAAGTTTGATCATAATAATAATACGTTCTGATAGTTTCTACTTCGACGATGTATTCTAACTTTGCACCGCCACTATTCGCCGCTGTTTTGGTAGACGCAGCGTAGGTTTAGTAAGTTACACTTCTTCCAACCATCGCAATACAGGTTGCACTTTCCGGGGAAATGTCAGATAACAATTACCCGTTTTTTGAAGCATGAAAAAAGACAAATCAAAAGCCAGCCATGGCGCTGAAGCCCAACTTTTGGAACTCCTTAAGAAGATCCTTCCAAAAGCCACCCATGACCCCCAGTTAGCTGGGAAAATTTATGAAGCGTGCGAATCCGAACTCAAGGCCAAGGCGCGAGCCAACGCTTTCGAACAATTCTGCGAACGAGTAGAATTGCCAGATCTGGAACCCAAGACAGTCAATGACGTGAAACAACAGTTTCTCTCTGCCTTTGGCGATGGAGATGTTACGATCAAACCCGACGCCAAAGATCAAGCCCTGTCCGTCGAAGTGCAACTGCCAGATGGTCGTCAATTTGAGAGCCAGATCAAAGTCCACCCGGTTGGCGAAGAACCCAGCGAAGAACAGGAAATAAAATTGAAGTTTGTCCCATTTCCCGTCTGTATGCCGGGAGATAAAGAGTTGGTATGGTTCCTCGCAAAGCGCGAAAACATGACACCGGAAGAAGGAGGCATTGCACTTACAAAGCTGGAAGATGATTTTTGGGCCTCCAAGACCGGTCAAAAACTCCTCCGTGACCGTGTAGAACGGAGTTTTCCTGAGTTCATTTCACGCGTGCCCACGGCTGCCTTGAATGAATTAGGCATCAAACGCCACTACAAAACGCCCGAACCCATAAAAGTCCTGCGTTCAGGCCCGGTGACCACAAAAGCCAAGTAGCCCCCCCTAAATCAATCTCAAAAAGCCGGCACGTCGTTGTCGGCTTTTTCCATTTCAACAGCTCATCAATCTCCGATTTTCGTGTCCAAACGCCGATGCTGCTCAAATCGACAATAGTGCGTATAGCCTAAACCCCTCACCATTTCCACCGCCTTGTCAAACCCCATCGCCACCTCAATTGGATCATGCGAATCCGATCCAAACGTGATGGGAATTTGCCGGGCAGCAGCAAGCTTCATGAACGCTGGACTGGGATAGATTTCCTTGCAGTCCTTGCGCAACCCCGCAGTGTTAATGTCCAAGGCCACCCCACTTTTCTTGGCAATGTCCAGAAAGCGTTCAAACATTGCCGTGCAATCGCGCTTTGGATAAATCCCGAATTTCTTGGGAAGATCAGCATGTCCAATGATCTCAAACAGCCCAGATTGAGCCGCCATGCCCAACCGATCAAAATACGCTTCCCACACTTCGTATGGATCGCGCTCCTTCCACTTGGACAATTCCTTTGGATCATCCACCGCCCACGTGTCAGACACATAGTGAACCGAGCCAATGAAGAAATCCCATGGATACATCTTTGCCAATTCCCTCACCCAATCCTCTCCCCCGGGCAAATAATCCACTTCCATCGCCAGACGAATGACCAGATTGGGAAACTGCTTCTGCGCCACGCGCACTTTTTCCACGTAAGTGGATAAATCCTCCAGAAGCATTCTCCAATAGTCAAAATACTTTGGCATCGGAGAGTGATCCGTAAATGCGATTTCTTTCAAGCCCAACGCCACAGCGCGGGCGGCATAATCCACAGGCTCACCGACAGCATGCCGGCAGAGCCAGGTGTGCATGTGATAATCCGCTGGCAACGACATGCAATGAATCTTGAATGGAAACGGCAGTTTGTCCAACGCTTTTTCGCTGTCAACTCAAACACCCCATCCAGCAGGAAAGCTAGGAACGCGCCGCCGATTCTGAACGCACCCCCAATTGTTCCTGGATTTTTTCCAATGGAACCCCCTTCGTTTCAGGCACCATGAATTTGACCCAAATCAACTGCAACACCATCATTCCACAGAAGAACAGAAACACAAAGCCAGGATCAAACGCCTTCACCGTCATCGGGAAAAACGTGGCCAGAATGGCCGCAAAAAACCAGTGGGTAAAACTCCCCAGAGCCTGGCCAGCAGCACGATGACGATTGGGAAAAATCTCCGAAATAAACACCCAGATCACAGCCCCCTGCCCCACTGCGTGTGCCGCAATAAAAGCAAAAATCAGCACCGGCACAAAACCAAAGTGCTGCGTGAAAAATGCCCAAGCCACAAGCCCCAGCGACAGGATGTAACCAAACGAGCCAATGTAAAGCAACGTGCGACGCCCCAGCCGGTCAATCAGCCACAACCCAACAAACGTAAACACCAGATTCGTAATGCCAATTCCAACGGATTGCAGCATTGCCGCATCCTTCGCAAGCCCAGCCGCCTCAAAAATACGCGGTGCAAAATACAAAATCGCGTTGATTCCCGAAAGCTGGTTAAAAAACGCAACAAAAATGGCCAGACAAATTGGAATGCGTAACTCGCGTGTCCAAAAACGCGTATTGGAAACCTTCTGGGTCGTAGCCGCCAGTATCTCATCAGCATCAGCTTCGATCTGCTTGTCAGAAGCCTCGGGCTCGATCAGCTTTAACACCCTCAGCCCAGCAGGACGATCCCCCTTTCTGGAAATCAACCAACGCGGGCTTTCAGGAATTCCAAAACACATCAACGTGTAAACAATGGAAGGGAACGCGGCAACCCCCAGCATCCAACGCCACGCATTGTCGCCAGTTTTTTGAAGCAGATAATTCGAGGCATAGGCAACAACAATTCCAAATACAATATTGAACTGGAACATTCCCGCAAGCCTTCCCCTGTATGCCGGGGGAGCGATCTCAGAAATGTAAAGCGGAGCCGCAACAGTCGAAATTCCGATCCCCAGCCCCCCAATCAATCGGGCAACAATAAACACCGAAACGCAATCCGCAAAAGCACATCCCAATGCAGAAACGATATACAACAAACCAATGCAAAACAACGTGGCCTTCCGTCCAAAACGATCAGCAGGCCATCCCCCAATCAAGGACCCCAAAACGGTTCCATACAACGCTGCCCCCATGGCAAAACCGTGGACTTTGTCACTCAGCCCCCAGAGGGATTGAATCTTTTGTTCCGCGCCAGAAATGACCACCGTGTCAAAACCAAACAGGAAACCGGCCAGAGCCGACGTTATGGACCAAAACAAAATGCGACTTTTCATAGGTACACCCCTTGCGTGACATGTAAAACCACTGTTCACAATCCGCCGGGTTTTCAACACCTTATCGGTTTTCACTTCCAAGGCCAATGCCAAAAATTAGAAAATGATTAACCAGCATATCGGTGTTTTTTGAATGAATTAAATGCTCGTCTTTTTCATTACTCGATTTAATATTCAACCAGCCTGTATTATTACAAATCGGATCTTGCGTTTCAGAAAGCAGCGCAAAAAACGAATTATGATTTCTTCAAGTGTAAAGCATCAGTTTTCGGTAAATCAAAACAAAGGTTTTACTCTGGTAGAACTTCTTGTCATCACTGCCGTCCTCGCCATTCTTGTCAGCCTCCAAATCTTGGCTCTATCCAGTGCCAAACAAAAGGTCGAAGATGGCACATGCCTGAATAATTTCAGGTTATTGACAGCCGGATGGCAAGCTTACTCTAAAGACAACAGTGGGAGACTAGTATTTTGTCCTGATACTTCAGATGACAAAGCATGGGTTTTCGGTGACATGAACTACTCTGGCGGAATGCCCTCTGGAGCTGATACCAACAGTGGTTTTCTACTCAATTCCAATTATGCCTTGATGGGGCCTTATACGAAGAATCCTCGCCTTTACAAATGTCCCTTGGATTTGAGCTGCACCTCAGGAAAAACTGGTATTCCACGCAACCGCAGTGTGTCCTTGAGCCAAGCTGTAGGTTTACGTCCTGATGGCAAGCTGGCAAATTCTGGAGTGTGGCTCGATGGCGGGAGTGGCCATGGTAGCTGGACCGTCTTTGCCAAGGAAAGCGATATCAACAAAATCGGCGCAAAAAACTTATGGGTTTTCACAGAAGAACATCCTGACTCCATGAACGATGGCGGTTTTGGTGTCCGAATGGATATCGTTTCATGGATTGATTATCCGTCGTATTACCACAATAATTCAGGAATATTTTCTTTTGCTGATGGACATGTCGAATTCCATAAATTTACAAAATTAGCAGCCATTCCAAAGATTTCCTACCAATTCCTCGGAATTCCTATAACTGTGGCAAACAACGAGGATGTTATTTGGATTCAACACCATACATCGTGTAAATAACCTTCCAAGATTTTCGACTGTTCACTTTTGAATTACTCAATGGATTTCACTCTATAAAATTTTTGTGGTTCGTCTGGCTCAACAATATAAGGAGATGTCACATCAAGCTGGCTCCAGTCCCCAAGTGTTAAATTAGTTGTTACCTGGAGCTGCCCACCGGTCCAGCTTATGGTCACTTTCTCGTTAGCCCGACGCACAGTCAAGGACGGCATCTCCACAGCATTCCAAATCGCTGTCGGACGCTCCGCAAAAAATGGGGCCCACCCATTAGCCGAAGTTCTGTGGTAAACTGTCACTAGGTCAGAGTCACCAAAAAGAAATCGGCTTTGTTCTGTCAAGGGGGCATCACCACCGAAATAGACACCATTCAGATCACCACACGAATAAAAGGCATAACAACCGACGGTCACTTCCTTGGTTGTTGGGATGACAACTTTCTTTAAATTGGAAACGTCAGCAAAAGCAAGCGGAACAACGTTAGTAACACTCTCAGGCAAAGTAACGTTTTCCTCCATTCCACCAGGGCATTGAATCACTTTGGTCAATGTCTTGTCATATAACACTCCATTGACACTTCGGAAAACTCCATTGTCATCTGCCACATTGATTTTCTTCAAGCTGAAACACCCATCAAATGCTCCGTATGCAACTTCGACAACAGAAGAAGGAATGGTGACTTCGGTCAGCTTCGAACATGATCGAAATGCTCCATCCCATATTTCTTTCACTCCGTTAGGAATCGTGTAAGCACCAGAACGTCCAGGAGGAAATTCAATGAGCGCCGTTCCGCTCTTATCAAACATCACTCCATCAATGCTGCTCAACTCCGGGTTCAAAACATCGACATCAATTGATGTCAGACTCGAACATCCATCAAACACCCCCAAATTGAGGACTGTTAAAGCAGGAATATGGACATTTGTTAGCCCTGAACAATTTTTGAAGGCGTAACATTCAACAGACAACTGATTTGTTGGGAATACAATACTTGTCAGTCTGCCAGCCCCTTCAAAAGCCCGGGAACGAACCTTTGTCGTGCCATTTGAAATGATCACTTCTCCCATAGTTCCTCCAGGACAGGTAATCAATATCTTCTTGGCATAATCATACAACAGGTTATTAACAATGGCATAATTCGAGTTTCGCGAATCAAGATTGAACCTAATCAAATTTGAGCAGTTGCAAAATGCAAAGTCTCCAATCAAAGAAACCCACGAACTAAATACGACATTAGTGAGACTGGAGCATCCCCAAAAGCTATAATCAAAAACCTGTCTGATCTTACTCAAATCAATAGATGCCAGACTTCTGCATCCTCCGAATGCATTACTACTCACATTTATCATTAATTTCGAGAATGTAAAATTCGTTAAGGAGACACAATTCTCAAAAGTTGATTCCGGTAGATTTTGTATTTGTGAATCTATTCCATTTGCGAAGGCAAGGTTTGAACAACCACTAAACACATATCTACCAAACACAGGCACTGACGCTGAATTGCTTATCCCAGTTAGATTGGTACAATTATAAAAGGCATAGTCTCCAATTCTGAGGACAAAACTTGGTATTGTATATACACCCGTTTTTGTAACCGGACATGAAATGAGAGCTTGTTGGGGCAGATTAAACAACACCCCATCAATATTAGTATATACCTGATTTGCTGGATCAACTTGGATCAATGAAAGCTCTGGGCATTGAGAAAACACAGGCCAATCCACATTCGTTGCACTGGATGGAATGAAAACATTTTTTAAGCTCGAACATTCTCTAAAAGCATCTCTGCCTATCTTTGAAAGCCCTTCTGGAATGTTGAGATCGACCAGACTCGAACACTCTGCAAATGCCAGAGGTCCAACATTGGCATTTGTCGAAAGAGAAATTTGTGTCAAATCCTTGCACCCCCAAAAAGCATACGTGCCAATTGCAGTCACGCTATTAGGGATGTTGATATTCGTGAGCCCAGAGCATTTTGCAAACGCAAAATCACTTATTATATTCAAACCACCCGGCAAGGCCACATCAGCAATACTTGAGCAACCACTGAATGCAAAAGCACCTATGCTCAATGTATTCTCTGAGATTACGACACTTTTGAGGTGAGAACATCCTTGAAAAAGCCCAACAGCAATGCTCGTCCCTCCAGGCATGTTAACACTTATTAGACTCTCACAGTTCATAAAGGCATACTTGCCAAAATTCGTAGCAGTGAGGGGAAGAGAAACATTGGTCAGACTAGAACACCCAGAAAAAGCGCATGTATCAATGGTAGAAATAATTCCATTCAAACAGAGATTTTGCAATTTTACACACTGATTGAAGGCGGATTCCCCAATTTTATTCACACCGCCTGGAATTGTTACGTTCGTAAGGCTTAAGCAATCGTAAAAAATCCAACTGGGAATTAAACTAATTCCATCAGGAATGACAATGGATTCAAGTTTTTTACACTCTTGAAAAGCCCCCATTCCCAGATTTGTTACAGTCTGAGGAATCGAAATATTCACCAAATTGTGATTGCTCGCAAATGCCCAGTCTCCAATGATTGTTACATTTGCTCCTTCTATTACATCCGGCACAACAACATTGGTTTCATTTCCAGTGTATTTCGAAATAGTGACTCCACTTTCGTTACCGGCATACGAAAAATCACCAAATTGTCCCGCCTCTGCGTTAAAAAGAGAAAATAACACTCCGCCAAGAAATAATGCCCCAACCATGACAATGGAGTTTAGCTTCATATTCTCCAGTGATAATTGATTATTATGCGCATCAACAAACTTCGTGAGTATTTTGTTATCATTAGAAGATAATCCACACACAATCAAGTTTATTGAGAATAATACGGCTCTTTCTACCATCCGATTTTCATCGCGAAAAACAAAGTCATCACAAGCACGGTCAGAGTCTCCATCCGTTGAACGCACTGGTTCTCCTTGCCAGGCGAAGGCGCAAAGAGCAATTTATGACGCGAATGCCGGAAATTAACACAAAGTTGTCGCTCGCGATGATCGTAAAAAACGAGAGTCGTTGTCTTGCTCGTTGTTTGAAAAGTGTCGCCAATACGGTGAATGAGATGGTTGTTGTTGATACCGGATCGACTGACTCAACCGTTCAAATCGCGCAAGACATGGAGGCAAAGGTTTTTGATTTCAAGTGGATCGATGATTTTTCAGCAGCCAGAAATTTCTCTTTGGAAAAGACGACTGGGGATTGGATTCTGGTGTTGGATGCGGATGAGTATGCAACCTCCGCACTGGCGAGCGAAATGGTGCGTTTCATTAATGGCCCCGAAAAAATCGGACGTTTAAAGATCGTGAGCGAGTTTCGCAAGAACGGGCAGCTCATGCGCTCTCAGGGCTTTGTTTCGAGGTTGTTTCCGCGAGGGGCTCAATTTGCCGGACGCATTCACGAGCAACTGGTCTCGCCGTTGCCTCGCGTTTGTTTGGAAGCAGAATTGTTGCACGACGGTTATCTGGAAACGACGAAGTCCGATCGCAACGTGCGGCTTTTACTTCGAGAGCTGGAGCGAGAACCAAAGAATGCTCACTACCTTTTTCAGCTCGGCGTGGAATATTCAAGTCTTGGTAAAATAGACAAGGCTTTTGAATGCCTGGAAAAAGCCTACATTTTTGTAGGCTCCAACGATGCGTTTGCCCCCAATATCGTTGTGGATTTTTTGCACGCCATTCTTGAGTTAAAGCGATATGAGACTGGATTGAAGGTTATTCAGGAAAGTGAGAAATCATTGGCAGATTTCCCGGATTTTCACTTTGTTTGCGGAATGTTTTACATGAATTTAGTGAAGAGTGATCCGGCAAAGAATATCGCATTTCTCCCCAAAATTGAGGCGTGTTACAAGCGATGTATTGCCCTTGGGGATACCAATCATTACAAGAGTGTGCGTGGCACCGGATCGTTCCTGGCCTATTATAATCTAGGGGTCCTTTATCATGTTTTTGGCAACAAGACGGCTGCGTGTCATTGTCTTGAAGAGGCGGCAAAAGCGGGGCACGAACCGTCCATTCAATTGCTCAATCAAATCAGAAAATGAGGGACGCTCAGTTTGTGTAAAAAAACAGAATCTTTTCTGGCTTCTGCTCAATATTATTGCTATGTCTGAAGAACGAAGTGCTTATGAACAGAACACTCGTATTTGCCCTCATGGCCATCCTGTCTGTGGCCTTTGCCAAAGCTCAAGACACTATTAAAGTTGGGGAATTTGCCTCGCTCACGGGGAAAGAAGCCACTTTTGGTCAATCCATTCATAACGCCACAGTTCTTGCCGTGGATGAGATCAATGCCACCGGTGGGGTTCTTGGCAAAAAAATCCAGCTCGTTTACGAAGATGACCAGTCGAAGGCAGGTCAGGCCAGCACCGTTGTTCAAAAACTAATCGCCAGTGACAAAGTCATTGCCATACTCGGTGAAGTGGCATCCTCCAGATCTCTTGAGGCCGCGTCGATTTGTCAGGTAAACAAGATTCCGATGATCAGTCCCGGTTCAACCAATCCTGAGGTTACAGAAAAGGGAGACTATATTTTCCGAATTTGTTTTACGGATTCTTTTCAAGGCGGGCTCTTGGCCAATTACGCGCTAAACAATCTCAAGGTCAAAAAGGTGGCCATGTTGATTGATACCAAGAGCGATTACAGCGTGGGGCTTGCTGATAATTTCAAACAGGCGTTTGTTGCCAAAGGTGGCCAAATCGTTCAGGAGCGCAACTACAGCGGTGGAGACAAGGATTTTCGCGCACAACTCACATCGATCAAGGCGGCACAACCTGAAGCTGTTTTACTTCCAGGTTACTATACGGACGTTGGGCTGCTCATCCGGCAGGCGCGGCAGGTGGGAATCAAAGCGCCGTTGTTTGGCGGTGACGGATGGGAATCGCCGCATCTGGCGGAAATTGCGGGTAGCTCGGCCATCGCAGGAACGTTCTTTTCCACCCACTATTCTTCCGAGGAAAACCGTCCGGAAGTCCAGGACTTTGTCAAACGATACAAGGCAAAATATGACGCTGTCCCCGATGCAATGGCCGCTCTGGGATACGACTCCGTTCTGATTCTTGCAGATGCCCTCAAACGGGCGGGGAGTACGGATTCATTAAAACTCCGGGATGCCATTGCAACGACCAAAGATTTTCCCGCTGTCACTGGGCACATCACTCTTGATGATCACCGAAACGCACACAAACCTGCGGTCATTCTCAAAGCGGAGGGTGCAAAATTCCGTTATCAGGAAACGGTCCAACCTTGAACAACATCAAAAAATTAACAAACATCAACAAACCGGTTCCTGATCCTTTCGCTTGTTAGAATTCCTGCAACAACTCATCAATGGACTTTCGCTTGGAGCGACATTCGCTCTCATCGCCCTTGGCTACACCATGGTGTATGGCGTTCTGGGATTCATCAACTTCGCACACGGAGACGTGTTCATGGTCGGGGCGTTCTTTGCGTTTTACTGTGCTCCGATCGTAGCCAAGGTGCTGCCAATTCCCGGGATCGGAGCATTTCTCGTCATCATACTGGGGGTCATGATCGTCTGTGCAATTCTCGGGATAATCATTGAATATCTGGCATACCGGCCACTACGTGCACGGCCAAAGCTGGTTGTATTGATCACGGCCATTGGAGTCTCACTCTTCCTTGAATACTCGGGACAATGGATTTTCGGTCCTGATCCCAAGGCGTTTCCAGAACTCATCACAGACCGCCCGCTCATTGAATGGCACACGCTGAGCATCAGTGTTAATCAAAGTTTGATTCTTGGCGTGACTTTTCTGCTGCTGGTGGGGTTGTGTTACATTGTCAAACGAACACGCATTGGCATTGCCATGCGCGCCGTCTCCAACAATCCACAGGCAGCAGCGCTGATGGGGATCAATGTGGACATGGTCATCTCCTTCACCTTTGGTTTGGGATCGGCTCTTGCGGGGGTGGGTGGCGTTCTTTACGCCCTTTATTCTCCCAGCATCGATCCACTGATGGGCATTCTGCCAGGGCTCAAAGCCTTTGTGGCAGCGGTATTGGGAGGGATTGGGAATCTACCCGGCGCGGTGGTTGGAGGTTTTCTTCTGGGAACAACGGAAACTTACGTTTCTGCATCGTCCCTCTCCACGTATCGCGATGCGATTGCGTTTGCGGTGCTGATTGTCATTCTTCTTTTCAAGCCCTCCGGTATTCTGGGGAAGGCGGAGGTAGAAAAGGTATAATATGAGCACGCGGCCCAAACTTCTGCTTCTCGCCGCGATCATCGCAAGCTTCGTCATTTCCTTATTTTCCTCGCACATCAATCCCTATTACCTTGATGTTTTGGTCGGAATTGGAATCAACATTGTTCTGGCGGCCAGCCTCAATCTAATCAACGGTTACACAGGACAATTTTCTTTGGGCCATGCCGGTTTTATGGCTGTTGGCGGATATTCGGCGGCAATGTTTTCCATTCATTGCTCAGGAAAAATTCTTCCAGCATTGGGAGGAGGGCTTTTTGCGAGTCAAGCCTTGTTCGTTGTCGCGCTGATTGCTGGGGGATTGGTGACAGCTCTGGTCGGTCTGATTGTGGGTGCCCC
>Ga0070399_1002120_pt1 | contig 19455 bp, 16 predicted proteins | sample BioMet4_FD_61217 | JGI IMG/M metagenome (GOLD analysis project Ga0070399, IMG submission 61217) | Microbial communities from bioreactor (seeded with sewage sludge) at LBNL, California, USA - Biofuel metagenome 4 (version 1) | ecosystem: Engineered > Bioreactor > Anaerobic > Unclassified ... | reverse complement strand
CCGCCGCTTTCCGGACGAGGACGCGCTGCAGGACATCCTGCGCTACCTGCTTGAAAAAAAGCTGCTGACCTCCGAGACCGACATGCTTCGCCGCGTCGGCGACAGGACGGAAAAGCTCGCCTCGCTCGCCGTGCCCGCCGAGGACGCGCTCGCCTTCGCGCAGACGCGCGGCAGGGCCGCGCCGCTGCAGCGGGACGTGCTCGCGCTGCTCGCCTCAATCGGCAGCGGCTGCTGCAAGGAAATCTGCTATTTCACCGGCTGCTCGATGGCGACGATCCGCCGCCTCGAAAAGCTGGGCTACCTGACGCTCGAGGATCAGCCCGTGTTCCGGCGCGCCTACGATTTTCCCGACGAGGCGGCCGGGCCCGTGACGCTCAACGAGGAGCAGAACGAGGTCTACGAGCGCCTGTGCGGGCAGTCCGATCGGGACGAGCCGGGCGCCGCGCTGCTCTACGGCGTCACCGGAAGCGGCAAGACCGCCGTCTACCTAAAGCTGATCCATCGCTGCCTGGAGCAGGGCAAAACGGCCATGCTCCTGGTCCCCGAGATCGCGCTGACGCCGCAGCTCGTGCGGCTTTTCGCCTCGCATTTCGGGAAAAAGGTCGCCGTGCTGCACAGCGCGCTGCGGATCGGGGAGCGCTACGACGAGTGGAAGCGCATCCGCTGCGGCGACGCCTCCGTCGTGATCGGCACACGGTCGGCTGTGTTCGCGCCGCTTTCGAATCCCGGCATTTTCATCGTGGACGAGGAGCAGGAGCATACCTACAAATCCGAAAACGTCCCGCGCTACCACGCGCGGGAGATCGCCCTCTGGCGCGGACGGCGCGAGCGCGCGCTCGTCCTGCTCGGCTCCGCGACGCCCTCGGTGGAGACGATGTATCACGCGAAAAACGGGGACTACGCGCTCTGCGAGCTGCGCGAGCGGTACAACCGCCTCTCGCTGCCCGCCGTGCAGATCGTGGACATGAAGCAGGAGATCCGGCGCGGCAACGCCACCTCCGTCAGCGCGCCGCTCGAGGAGAGCATTCTCGACAATCTCCGGGACAAAAAGCAGACGATCCTCTTTCTCAACCGCCGCGGCGCGGGGCGGCTGATGGTCTGCGTGGACTGCGGCTACGTGCCGCGCTGCCCCCGGTGCAGCGTGAACCTGACCTGGCACGCGGCCAACCGGCGGCTGATGTGCCACTACTGCGGCCACTCCGAGCCCGTGCCGGAGCGCTGCCCCGAGTGCGGCGGACACCTCAAGCCCGTCGGCACCGGCACGCAGAAGGTCGAGGCGGAGCTGCGGGACATTTTCCCCGACACCGGCGTCCTCCGGATGGACGCCGACACGGTCAGCGCCGCCAACAGTCACGAGAAAATCCTCAGCGAGTTTTCGGAGAAAAAGGTGCCGATTCTGCTCGGCACGCAGATGGTGGCCAAGGGGCTCAACTTCGAGGACGTCACGCTGGTCGGCGTGCTGGACGCCGATCTCTCGCTCTACGTGGACAACTACCGCGCCTCGGAGACGACGTTCTCGATGCTCACGCAGGTGATCGGCCGCTCCGGCCGCGGCGCGGACGCCGGCCGCGCGATCATTCAGACAATGACGCCCGACAACGCGGTCATCCGTCTCGCCGCCGCGCAGGACTACGACCGGTTCTACGACATGGAGATCGTGATGCGCCGTCTGCGCGGCTGTCCGCCGTACGCGGACCTTCTGACCGTGACGTTCTCCGGCCCGTTCGAGGAGCGCGTGACCGCCGCCGCGCTGCGCTTCCGCGAGACGCTGAAGGCTGCGCTTCGGGCCGAGGCCTACCGGGACATGAAAACCGAGCTTCTCGGGCCGGCGCCCGCGGCCGTGACCAAGGTCAACAACCTCTACCGTTACCGGCTGACGCTCTGCTGCGCGGCGACGCGCCCGGTGCGGCGGCTTCTCGCCTGGCTCCTGCGCGAGTTCGGCAAAAATCGCGAAAATCGCGGCGTGACGGCCTTTGCGGACGTCAACAGCTTCGACTGAAAGGAAAGAATACGATGGCACTTCGAAACATCCTGACCGAGGGGGAGCCCACGCTGAACAAGGTCTCCCGGAAGGTGACAAAATTTGACGACAGGCTGCACATTCTGCTCGACGACATGGCCGAGACGCTGCTCGACGCGAACGGCGTCGGCCTCGCCGCGCCGCAGGTCGGCGTGCTGCGCCGCGCCGTCGTGATCGCCGACGGCGACGAGATCCTCGAGCTCGTCAATCCCGAGATCATCGCCTCGGACGGCGAGCAGACGGGCATGGAGGGCTGCCTGAGCGTGCCCGGAAAATACGGCATCGTCACGCGGCCCGAGACCGTGACCGTCCGTGCGCAGGATCGCGACGGCAACTGGTTCGAGGTCGACGGCGAGGAGCTGATCGCCCGCGCGTTCTGCCACGAGCTCGACCACCTCGACGGCCACCTCTACACCGAAAAGGTCGAGCGCTTCCTGACCGAGGAGGAGATCCAGAAGATGATCCAGGAGGAAGCCGCGCAGGCGGCGGAGGAGGAGAACGGCCTGTCGGAGGACAGCCCGGAGGCCGCCGAATGAGGATCGTCTTTATGGGCACCCCCGCCATCGCGGCAACCTGTCTGACGCGTCTGTGCGAGGACGGGCACGAGATCGCGGGCGTATTCACGAAGCCCGACACGCCGAAAAACCGCGGCATGAAGCTCGCCGAGAGCGAGGTCAAGGCCTGCGCCGTCTCGCGCGGCATCCCGGTCTTTCAGCCCGAGACCTTCAAGAACAACGACGAGCTCCGCCGGACGCTGACGGCGCTGCGGCCGGAGCTGATCGCGGTCGTGGCCTACGGGAAAATCCTGCCCCAGTGGGCGCTGGACATTCCGCCGCTCGGCTGCGTCAATATCCACGCGAGCATTCTGCCCGCCCTGCGCGGGTCCGCGCCGATCCAGTGGGCCGTGCTGAACGGCCTGCGCGAGACCGGCGTCACCGCGATGTATATGAACGCCGGCATGGACACCGGCGACATCATCGCCGTAAAAAAGACGCCCATCGGGCCGGAGGAGACGAGCGGGGAGCTGACCGACCGCCTCGCCGCGCTCGGCGCGGCGCTGCTCTCCGAGACCGTCCGCCGCATCGCGGACGGAACGGCGCAGCGCACGCCGCAGGACGGCGCGAAGGCCACACTGGCCCCGATGCTCTCGAAGGCGCTCTCGCCGATCGACTGGAGCCGGAGCGCGGAGGAAATCCGCAATCAGGTGCGCGGGCTCATCCCGTGGCCCGTCGCCGCGGCGGATTTTGAGGGAAAGCGATTCAAAATTTACCGCGTGCTGCCCTCGGAGGAAAAGACGAACGCCGCGCCCGGAACGCCGCTCGCGCTGACGAGGCGCGGGCTGGACGTCGCCTGCGGAGGCGGCGGCGTGCTCACGATCGCCGAGCTGCAGGCCGAGGGCGGAAAACGAATGCCGGCGCCGGATTATTTTCGGGGCCACCCGATCAAACTGTGAGGAACGATATGTCCGCAAGAGACACCGCGCTTTCCGCGCTGATCGCCTGCCGCCGGGCCAACGCCTGGTCGGACGGCGTGCTGCGGGAGTATATCCGCCGCGACGGACTCGACCGGCGCGACGCCGCGCTGGCCAGCCGCCTGTGCTACGGCGTGCTGCAAAACCGCATGCTGCTCGATTTTTATATCGCCTCGTTCCTGCGCGGCCGTCTGCGCGATCTGCAGCCGGCGGTGCTGGATATTCTGCGCCTCGGCGTCTATCAGCTCGTCCTGTCCGATCGGATTCCCGATCAGGCGGCGGTCAACGAGGCCGTCGAGCAGGCGAAGCGCTGCGCGAACAGCCGCGCGGCGGGTCTGGTCAACGGCGTCCTCCGCAATATCGCGCGCGGCCGGGACAAGCTGCCCGAGCCGCCCGATCTTGCGACGAAATACTCCCATCCCGCCGCGCTGACCGCGCTGCTGCGCGAGGCGGTGGGGGACGAGCTGCTCGAACCGACGCTCCGGTGCGACAACGAGTCGCCGCGGACGGCCGTGCAGGTCAACACGCTGAAAATCGCCCCGGCGGCGCTCCGCGCCCACTGGGAGGAGGCCGGGATCGCCTGCGAGTCCCTGCCGTGGCAGCCCGGCTGCCTGCTGCTCTCCGGCGCGGGCGGCGTGGAATCGCTGCCCGGCTACGCCGAAGGCTGGTTCTACGTGCAGGACCCGGCGGCGCGCCTGGCCGTGTCGGCCGCCGGGCTCGCGCCCGGCATGCGGGTGCTCGACTGCTGCGCCGCCCCCGGCGGCAAGAGCTTCGCCGCCGCGCTGGCAATGGAGAACAGGGGAGAAATCCTCTCCTGCGACATCCACCCACACAAGCTGAAGCTCATCGAGACAGGCGCGGAGCGCCTCGGCGTCCCGATCCTGCGCACGGCGCTGCAGGACGCCTCCGTTTTTCAGCCGGAGCAGGAGAACGCGTTCGACGCCGTTCTCGCCGACGTGCCCTGCTCGGGCCTCGGCGTCATCCGCAAAAAGCCGGACATCCGCTACAAGGACCTCTCCGCGCTCGGCCAGCTGCCGACCGTTCAGGCGGCGATCCTCGAAAACGTCGGGCAGTACGTGAGGCCCGGCGGCGCGCTGCTTTACAGCACCTGCACGATCCTCCGGCGTGAAAACGAGGACGTGGTTTCGGCGTTCCTCGCGTCGCACCCCGAGTTTTCCGCCGAGCCGATGGCTCTGCCGGAGGCGCTGCGCCTTCCGAACCGCGGCACGGCGACGCTGATCCCGTGCCTGCACGGGACGGACGGCTTCTTCCTGGCGAAGCTGAGGAAAAAGTCATGAGGAAAGACGTCAAATCCATGACGCTCGACGAGCTGTCGGCGGACTTTTCGGCGATGGGGCTGCCCGCGTTCCGGGCGAAGCAGGTCTTTTCCTGGCTCTGCCGGGGCGCGCGTTCCTTCCGCGAAATGACCAATCTGCCGGGGGACTTGCGCGAAGCCCTTTCGGAGGCGTATAATATCACTGTTCCCTCCGTCGCACGCAAGCAGGTCTCGAAGCAGGACGGCACGGTCAAGTACCTCTGGCGGCTCGCGGACGGCAACTGCGTCGAGTCCGTCCTGATGCGCTATCATTACGGGAACACCGTGTGCATCTCCTCCGAGGTCGGCTGCCCGATGGGCTGTAAGTTCTGCGCGTCCACGCTCGGCGGCCTCGTGCGCCGCCTGACGCCCTCGGAGATGATCGACCAGGTGCTCTTCACCTCGCTCGACGCCGGACTTCCGGTCTCCCACGTCGTGCTCATGGGGATCGGCGAGCCGCTCGACAACTTCGACGCGGTGCTGCGCTTCCTCGAGCTGGTCAACAGCCCCGACGGCCTGAACATCAGCATGCGCCACATCAGCCTTTCCACCTGCGGACTCGCGGACAAAATCGACGCCCTCGCGGAGAAGAAGCTGCAGCTCACCCTCTCGGTGTCGCTGCACGCGCCGGACGACGAGACGCGCAGCCGCATCATGCCGGTCAACCGGCGCTATTCTGTGGAAACGCTGCTTGCCGCCTGCCGGCGCTATTTTGAAAAGACCGGAAGACGGGTATCCTTTGAATATACGATGATCGACGGCGTCAGCGACAGTCCCCGCCAGGCGGAGCTGCTCGCCGACCGCCTGCGCGGCATGGCCGCGCACGTCAATCTGATCCCGCTCAACCGCGTCGACGAAACCGGCCTGAAGCCGAGCAGCCGCGAGGCCGTGGCGGCGTTTCAGGCCGTCCTGGAGCGCCGCGGCATTCCGGCCACGGTGCGGCGGTCTCTCGGCGGCGACATCGACGCCTCCTGCGGTCAGCTCCGCAGAAAATTCGAAGCCGGTACGCAAGACGAATAGGAGGAACCCGAATGGAAGCATGGGGCCTGACGGACCTGGGAAACGTCCGCAGCCAGAACCAGGATTACTATGACATCGTCTCCCTCGGCAGGGAATGCCTCCTCACGGTGGTCTGCGACGGCATGGGCGGCGCGAAGTCCGGCAACGTGGCCAGCCGCATGGCGGCCGACGCGTTCGTCGCCGAGATCAAGCGCGGCTACCGCCCCGAGATGGACGCCGACGCGGTCGACGCGCTGCTCCGCGGCGCGGTGGATCTCGCCAACCGCTCGGTCTACGAGCAGTCCCAGCTCGGAACCGACTACGACGGCATGGGCACGACGCTTGTCGCCGCGCTGGTGCGCCAGGAGCTCGCCGTCATCGCCAACGTCGGCGACAGCCGGGCCTACCTGATCGGCAAGGAGGGCATCCGTTTCGTCACCGTCGACCACTCGCTCGTCGAGCTGATGGTGCAGCGGGGCGAGCTGACCCGCGAGCAGGCCAAAAGCCATCCGGGCAAAAATCTCATCACGCGCGCGGTCGGTACGGAGGAATCCGTCGACTGCGACGTCTACCGCCAGGAGCTTCGGCGCGGCGACCAGCTGCTGCTCTGCTCCGACGGGCTTTCCAACGCCATGGCCGACCAGGAGATCCTCTTTGAGGTGCTCCACGGCGTCCATAAAGAGGGCTGCTGCCAGCGCCTCCTGGATATTGCCAAGAGCAGGGGCGCGCCCGACAATGTGACCGTGGTTCTCGTCGCGGTCTGAACGGCTCAGTGAACATTCGGCCGCCGCTGCGGCAGGCAGACAATAGGAGGAGCTTCTTATGGACAAATACATAGGCAGGCTGCTGGACAACCGATACGAGATCCTCGAGGTCATCGGCACGGGCGGCATGGCCGTGGTCTACAAGGCCATGTGTCACCGGCTCAACCGCCTCGTCGCGATCAAGGTGCTCAAGGACGAATACTCCCAGGACGCGGAGTTCCGCCGTCGGTTCCACGCGGAGTCGCAGGCCGTCGCCATGCTTTCGCATCCGAACATCGTCAGCGTCTACGACGTGTCGCACTCGGGGGATATCGACTATATCGTCATGGAGCTGATCGACGGCATCACTCTCAAGCAGTATATGGAACAGAAGGGCGCGCTCAACTGGCGCGAGGTGCTGCATTTCTCCACCCAGATCGCCAAGGCCCTCGAGCACGCGCACAGCCGCGGCATCATCCACCGCGACATCAAGCCGCACAACATCATGATTCTCAAGGACGGCAGCGTCAAAGTGGCCGACTTCGGCATCGCGCGCATCACGTCCGCCCAGAGCACGCTCACGCGCGAGGCGCTCGGCTCGGTGCACTATATTTCGCCCGAGCAGGCGAGGGGCAGCCGCGTCGACAACCGCTCGGATCTCTATTCGCTCGGCGTCGTCATGTACGAGATGCTCACCGGCCGTCCCCCGTTCGACGGGGATTCCCCGGTCGCGGTCGCCATCCAGCACATCAACGCCACGCCCGTGCCGCCGTCCGAGCTGAATCCCTCGGTGCCCAAGGGACTCGAGCAGATCACCATGCACGCGATGACCGCCGACATCAACAGGCGTTACGCCTCGGCGACGCAGATGCTCGCCGATCTGGAGGAGTTCCGCAAGAATCCGAACATCCAGTTCGACTTCTCCGTGCAGCCGGCCGCCGGAACCGCGGCCGCTCCGATCGTCCACGCGCCGGAGCGCGCGACGCAGGCCGAGCGCGCCGCCCGTCCCGCGGAGCACCGCGAGCGAAAACCCGCCGCCGAGCAGGAGAGCGGGAAAAAAGGCAGCAAGGCCGCCCTCACGGCGGGCATAATCTGCATCGTGCTGGCTGTTTTCGGCATCTGCTGGTTCCTCTACAGCTTTTTCATCAAGGACATGCTCTCCAAGACGAAAGACGTCGAGGTGCCGCAGCTCGTCGGCGATCAGTACGCCGATCTGAAGGCCTCGGACTATCCGGACTTCGAGATCGTCGTGGACAGCGACGGCTGGGTCAACAACGACGCGCCCTACGGGCAGATCCTCAAGCAGAGCCCGGAAGCCGGCTCCACCGTGAAATCCGGCTCCAAGATCACGCTGACCGTCTCGCTCGGGCAGCAGACGGACGTCATGCCGGATCTCTCCAACTATACGGCGGAAAACGCGGAAAACGTGCTCAAGAGCATGAAGGTAAACGTGACCGTAAAGCAGAATCTCGTCTATCACGACACCGTCGAGGCGGACAAGGTCATCTCCACCGACCCGGCGCAGGGCGTCACGCTCAAATCCGGGCAGACCGTCACGCTGACGATCAGCAAGGGGCCGGAGGAGAAGCCGATCAAGGTGCCGGCGCTGGTCGGCCTCGATATCAACGACGCGCTCAAGTCGCTCGAGAAGGCCGGCTTTACCTCCAAGGGACAGATCCGCTACGTCGACAGCGAGCTGCCGAAGGACACCGTGACGTTCCAGAGCATCGATCAGGACACCGAGGTCAAGGCCGACACGGTCATCAACCTGCAGGTCTCCAACGGGCCGAAGGAGACGACGACCGAGACCGAGAGCGAAACCGTTACGGAGACCGAAACGACAACCGAGTCCGCGACGACGGCCGCGGCCGAGCATGAAAAAACCGTTACCCTCAGCCTGCCGCAGGGCGACAGCGTCGTCACGGTGACGCTGCGGCTGGGCGACAACGTCTACGGAGAGCCGTTCGCGGCCAACTGCTCGGACGGCACGATCAACGTCGTGGTCAAGGGCTCCGGCCAGCAGAAGCTGAGCGTCTATTTCGACGGCGTGCTCGACGAGTCGCAGTCCCAGACCATCGACTTCAACAGCTGACGGCGCGTATGACGAACGGACTTCTGGTCAGATCCCTGAGCGGCTTTTATTCTGTGGAAACGCCGGACGGCGTCGTCGTCTGCAAGGCGCGCGGCCGCTTCCGGAAGGAAAAACAGTCCCCGCTGGTGGGCGACCGCGTCGTCATCTCGCGGGAGGGCGGGGGCGGCATGATCGAGGAGATCCTGCCGCGGAAAAACAGCTTCGTCCGCCCGCCGGTCGCGAATCTCGACGCGCTCGTGATGCTCGTCTCCGGCGCGATTCCGGTTACGGAGCCATTCCTGATCGACCGCATCACCGCCATCGCCGGAAATCAGGGCGTGCCGGTCGTCCTCGTGGTCAACAAGTGCGACCTCGACGAGGGCGCCGAGCTGCGGCGCATCTATCTCCACGCGGGCTACCGCGTGATCGCCGCCAGCGCCGAAACCGGCGAGGGCGTGGAGGAGCTGCGCGCCGAGATCGCGGGCAGGACCGTCGCCTTCACGGGCAACTCCGGCGTGGGCAAGAGCAGCATCCTCAACCGTCTGGAGCCGGATTTCCGCCTTCAGACTGGGGAGGTCTCCGAGCGGCTGGGTCGCGGGCGGCACACCACGCGCCACGTGGAGCTCTACCGGCTTCCCGGCGGCACCTATGTGGCCGACACGCCGGGCTTTTCCTCGTTCGACACCGAGCGGATGGACCTTGTGGTCAAGGAAAATCTCCAGTACGCGTTTCCGGACTTCGCGCCCTACCTCGGAAAGTGCCAGTTTCACGACTGCGCGCATCTGAAGGAGCCGGGCTGCGCGGTGCTCGCGGCGCTCGCGGAGGGAAAGCTCGAAAAGTCGCGCCACGAGAGCTACGAAAAGCTCTATGAACGGGCAAAGGAGATCAAGCCTTGGGAATTGAAACCGCTTTGATATTCGGCTCCGCCTCCTACGGGGACTGGAGCTTCCTCGACCCGCTGCGCGGGCGCGCGCGCGTGATCTGCGCCGACGGCGGCCTGCTCCGCGCGCGGGAGGCCGGGTTCCGCGCGGACGCCTTTATCGGCGACTGCGACTCCGGCGGGCATCCGGCGGAGGGCGTGCCGTCCGACCTGCTCAGGCCGGAAAAGGACCTGACCGACCTGCAGGCCGCCTACGAGAGAGCGCGCGCGGACGGTTTCCGGCGCGTCGTTCTGACGGCCTGCACCGGCGGGCGGCAGGATCACCACATCGCCAACCTGCAATTGCTGGAAACGGCCCGCCGCGACGGGATCGCGGCGAGGATCCTCGACCCGTGGAACGAGATCTCCTTCTTCGACTCGGAGCAAATGACCTTCCGCTGCGGCGGCTTCCGCTATTTTTCCCTGCTTCCCGCCGACCGGACGCTGCGCGGCGTGACGATCCGGGGCGCGAAGTATCCGCTGGAAAACGTGTCCGTGCGCCGGGGAGACAGCCTGACCGTCAGCAACGAGAGTCTCGGCGGCGACGTTTTCGTCTCCGTGGAGGAGGGCGCCGGCTGGCTTGTTTTTTCCGAGAGAATCTGAGGCACGATGGACGCGCCTCCCGCGTATACTGATGCGGGAGGCGTTTTTTATGTGCTGTCAAACTCGCAGTCTCGGATATGTCCTCACGGCCGCCGGGGCGGCCCTGCTGATCTCGCTGCTGCTGCCCCGCTGCTTCTGGACGGCCCTCGCGGGCCTCGTGCTCATCCTGATCGGGTGCCTGCTCCTGAGAAAATAAAGACCCGTCCGATTTTTTTCGGACGGGTCATAACGTTGTCCCACGGCGCGTATATATTTCCATAGGCTGATACAAGGAGTGAGGACTATGGATCTGACCTTTGAGACAAAGACCCTGCCGTGCCTGCACGAGACGCTTTACGAGACCATTTCGCAGGAGGAGACCTCGGAGACCATCGTCCCGGACAGCTTCCCGGACGCCGCCAGGATTCTGGACAGCTTCGGCACCGTGATCCTCCGGGCGAAGGAATACCGGGCGGGCGGCGTGAGCGTCACGGGCGGCGTACAGGGCGGCGTGGTCTACGCGCCGGACGACGGTGGCGCGCCGCGCACGCTGCCGGTCTACGTGCCGTTCACGATACGCGCGGCGGGCGACGGCGTCACCGAAAAGACAAGGGCGATGGTGGATTGCCGCATCCGCTCCGTGGACGCGCGGGCGGTGAATCCGCGGAAGATCATGCTGCGGGTCAATCTGGCCGGCAGCGTCGACGCCTTCGACCCGGCGGAGCTGGAAACGGCGGAGTATAAGCCGGAGCAGGGGAGCGACCTGCAGATTCTGCGCCGCACCTACCCGGTCGTGCGCGTGATGGAGACGGCGGAGAAGCCGTTCGCCATGACGGAGGAGGCCGAGCTGCCCGCCGGACGCCCCGCCATGCGGGAGCTCTGCAGGAGCAGCGCTTCGTTCGAGGTCACGGAATCCAAGCTTGTCGGAAACAAGGGCGTGTTCAAGGGCGCCGCGTCGCTGAAGCTGCTCTATCTGACGCCCGAGGGCGAGCTGGCCGTCTGGACCTGTCAGTTCCCGTTCTCCCAGTACGTGGAGCTGGGCCGGGAATACGGCGGCGAGGAGGAGCTGCAGACCGTCCTGACCCTGACGGACAGCAGCGTCGAGGACGCGAACGGGCAGGGGAAACACGTTCTCGTCTCGTTTCAGCTGCTCGCGCAGTGCGCGGTCGTCGGCAGGCAGGACGTCGAGGTGGTCGAGGACGCCTACAGCCTCCGCCGCGCCTTCACGCCCGCGTGGCGGGAGCTGGACGCGTCCGGCCGTCTCGACCGGCAGAGCATGAGTGAAACGGTGCGTTTTCCCGTCTCCGCGCCGGTGAAAAGCGTGATCGACACCCAGCTCTATCTCGACGTGCCCGTCCAGCGGCGGGAGGGCGACGCGCTGGTCCTCACCGTTCCCGTCGCCGCCAACACGATCTATCAGGACGACGGCGGCGCGCTGCAGCAGAACATCTCCCGTTTCGAGGCCTCCTGCCGCACCAGTCTCTCGGACGGCTGCGTCTGCCGGGCGTCGGCCCGGCTGGACGGGGAGCCCTTCGCGGTCCCGGCGGGAGACGGGATGGAGGTACGGTGCACCGTGACGTTCACCGTGGACTCCATGAGCGGCGCGGGGCTGAAAACGCTCTGCGGCGGACAGCTCGGCGACGAGGCGCTGCCCCAGGACGACAGGCCCTCGGTGATCCTGCGCCCCGCGGCGGCGGACGAGAGCGTGTGGAGCGTCGCCAAGAGCTGCCGCACGACCGTGGACGCCGTGAAAAGCGCGAACGGTCTCGGAGAGGACGCGGCGCTCAGCGGCATGCTTCTGATCCCCGTTGTCGGAAAATAGCGCTTCGGCCGGGCGGGATGACCGTCCGGCCGTTTTATCGGGATTTTTGTCCGGCCGGACGGTTGACAGGGGAGGGCCGCGCATCGTACAATAAAGAAGTATGCGAACTTGCACGAAAGCGCCCTTTTTAATTTGGAAAGGATGAACAAAAATGCGGGGTATCCCCTCCACTGTTACCGATATCCGGAAGCGCGTCTTTACCGAGGTCGCGCGCCTCGCCTACGAGGGCGGCGGCCCCTCGCGGGTTGAGCTGCTGCCCTATATTATCGCGCCAGGCGAAGTCGCCGCGCACCGCGAATCGATCTTTCTGGAGCGCGCCATCGCGGGCGAGCGCGTCCGGCTGGCGATGGGACTGCCGCTGCGCTCCGTACAGGAGCACACCCTGCTCTCCGACGGCTTCAACGAAAGCGCCATCGCGGACAAATACTACGACCCGCCCCTCATCAACATCATCAAATACGCCTGCAACGCCTGCCCGACCAGGCAGTACCGCGTGACCGAGTTCTGCCAGGGCTGCCTCGCGCAGGCCTGTCATCAGGTCTGTCCGCAGAAGGCGATCGACTTCGTGCACGGAAAATCCGTGATCGATCAGAGCAAGTGCGTCAAGTGCGGCCGCTGCGAGGAGGCCTGCCCCTATCACGCGATCGTCAAGCTGGAGCGGCCGTGCATGCAGGCGTGCGGCATGGACGCCATCGGCTCTGACGAGTACGGCCGCGCGGAGATCGACTACGACAAGTGCGTCTCCTGCGGCATGTGTCTGGTCAACTGCCCCTTCGGCGCGATCGTGGACAAGGGGCAGATTTTCCAGCTCATCCACTCGATCAAGCGCGGCGACAAGGTCATCGCCATCGTCGCGCCGGCCTTCGTCGGCCAGTTCGGCCCCGAGGCCACGCCCGAGCGGCTGACCGCCGCGATGAAAAAACTGGGCTTCGACCATGTGACGGAGGTCGCCGTCGGCGCGGATCTGTGCACGATCGACGAGGCGCGCGATTTTCTCGACAAGGTGCCCCAAAAGCAGCCGTTCATGGCCACCTCCTGCTGCCCGGCCTGGTACACCATGGCCACCAAGCTCTATCCGAGCCACGCCCACTGCGTCTCCATGGCGCTCACGCCCATGGTGCTGACCGCGCGGCTCGAGAAGAAAAAACATCCCGGCAGCCGCGTCGTCTTTATCGGGCCCTGTGCGGCGAAGAAGCTCGAGGCCAGCCGCGAGGACATTCGCAGCGACGTGGACTTCGTGCTGACCTTCGAGGAGCTGCAGGGCATGTTCGAGGCGAAGGACGTTCGCTTCGGCGAGATCGCCGCGGACGAGTGCGTGCCGCTCACGGAGGGCACCGGCGACGGCCGCGGCTTCGCGGTCGGCGGCGGCGTCGCGGACGCGGTGGCGAACGTGATCCATCGCTGGGATCCGGAGCGCGAGGTCAAGCTCGCGCGCGCCGAGGGCCTGCGGGAGTGCCGCAAGCTGCTGACGCTCGCCACGAAATCCCACAAGTACGACGGCTGCCTGCTCGAGGGCATGGGCTGTCCCGGCGGCTGCGTCGGCGGCGCCGGCACCATCCGGCCGATCGAAAAGTCGGCCGCCCTTGTGGGCAAATACAAGCAGGAGGCGCCCGAAAAGAACGCCCTCGATTCCAAATACGAATCGGAGCTGCCGAAGCTGGACTGAGGCGTCCCGGGAAAAGAGCGGTAACATGAATCGCAGTCAGGCCAAAATCCTCGCGGCCGGCAGCGCGGCGCTGCTGATCGCCAGCGTGCTCTACGCGTGGTCGGCTTTCGTGCCGTACGTGCAGAAGCTCAACGGCTGGAACGCCATGCAGACCTCCGGCATCTTCACCGTGGCGCTCTGGGTCGTGTGCCTGGGCCAGTTTCTCAGCGACGCGGTCGCCAAGCGCCTCGGCGCGCGGGCCGTCATCCGGACGGGCGCGGTCTTTCTCGCGCTGGCGTTCGCCGTACCGGGCGTCTTCAGCGGGAGCCTCGCGGCGGCCTACATCGGCTTCGGCGTTTTTTCCGGCCTCGGCGTGGGCATCGTCTACAACGGCATCCTCACCGCGGGCCTCTCCTGGTTCCGCGACAAGCCGGGCACCTGCAGCGGGACGCTGCTGATGTTCTACGGCTTCGGCTCCACGGTCGTCTCCTATCTCGCGCACTTTTTACTGGAGAACCTGACGCTCCGCACGGCGCTGCTGATCCTCGCCGCCCTGGAGTTCGCGGTTCTGACGGCGGCTTCCGCCGTCGTCCGTGAGAATCCCGCGGAAGCGGCCGCGGAAAAAAAGAGCGGCGAAACGCTCCCGGGCGTCGGCGTGAAGCGGCTTCTGCACATGCCGATTTTCTACTGCCAGTTTTTCTGGATGGTCGTCATGTGCGTCAGCGGCCTCACGGCCATCGGGAGCGCTACGTCCGTCGGGCTCAGCCTGCGGATGACGCCCCTGGCCGCCGTGACGATGGCGGGCGTGCTGACCTGCTGCAACGGCCTGAGCCGCGGCGTGTTCGGCGTCCTGTTCGACCGGCTCGGAAGCCGGAAATCGATGCTGATGATCACGCTGCTCCAGGCCGCGGGCGTCGCGGTCTCGGCGCTCTCGCTCGCCTCCGGCTCCGCGTGGCTGCTCACGGCGGGCTTCCTGATGATCGGCCTGGGTTACGGCGGGTGCAACAGCCTCAACGCCGCGCTGACCGAGGAGCTCTACGGCCCGGCCCATTTTTCGCAGAATCTCGCGGTCATCAATCTTCAGTGCTGCTTCAGCTCGCTGCTCGGCCCGGCGCTCGGCGGCGCGATCTACACCGCCTCCAAGAGTTATCTTCCGGCCTTTTTTTACCTGCTGGCCGCGTCTGCGGCGGCGGGGCTCCTGATGCTCTGTTATTTTCGGCTTAAGCGAAAAGTTAAAACATAGTTCTCCTTCTGGTCACATTTTTTTCATAAATGGGAGCTATGATGAGACCATAAAAAAACAGAACACAAGGAGTGAGTTCTATGTTCGAAAACAACGAATATGTTTCCTATAACTTTGAACCCGCCGAAGGCGCGCCGCTCAATTCCGAGCCCGCCGGCCCCTCCGGCACCCCCGAACCCGAAAAGCCCAAGAAAACCAGGAAGTCCCACACCGGCACGAAGGTCGTGGCCCTCGCTCTGGTCTGCGCGATCGCCGGCGGCGTCGGCGGCGGCGCGATCGTCTACGGCGGCCTGTCCGACCGGATCGACCAGATCTCCGCTTCCCAGGCCGCGCAGACGGCCAGCGCCTCCGCGAAGGAGACCACCGCGACCGTCACCAACGTGGTGCAGCACACCAACACCGGCGACAAGAGCCTGACCCCGCAGGAGGTCTACAACGACTACGTCAATACCGTCGTCGCCATCAACACCTCCGGCGTGACCACCAACGTGTTCGGCCAGCAGTCCGAGTTCGCGGCCTCCGGCTCCGGCTTCATCATCTCCGACGACGGCTACATCGTCACCAACAACCACGTCATCGCCGACGCTACCAGCGTCAAGGTCACGCTTTACAGCGGCAAGACCTACGACGCCAAGGTCGTGGGCACCGACTCCAGCAACGACGTCGCGCTCCTGAAGATCGAGGCCACCGGGCTTCCCACCGTAGCCATCGGCGACTCCAGCACGCTCCAGGTCGGCGATCAGGTCGCCGCGATCGGCAATCCGCTCGGCGAGCTGACCAACTCCCTGACGGTCGGCTATATCAGCGCCCTTGACCGCTCCATCAACGCCGACGGCACGCCCATCAACATGCTCCAGACCGACGCGGCCATCAACGCCGGCAACTCCGGCGGCCCGCTGTTCGACATGAACGGCAACGTCGTAGGCATCACCTCCGCCAAGTACTCCGGCGAGACCAGCACCGGCACCTCCATCGAGGGCATCGGCTTCGCCATCCCGATCAACGACGTCATGTCCATCGTCAACGACCTCAAGGAATACGGCTACGTGACCGGTCAGGCTTATCTCGGCATCTCCGTGAAGGCGCTCGACTCCACGACCGCGCAGGATTACAACCTTCCCACCGGCTGCTATGTGGTCAGCGTGACCGACGGCAGCTGCTCCGCGACGGCCGGCCTGAAGTCCGGCGACATCATCACCGCCCTCGGAGACACCAAGATCTCGAGTTACACGGAGCTCGTCGCCGCGCTGAAAACGCACAAGGCCGGCGAAGCCGTCACCCTGACGGTCTACCGCGGCGGCCAGACGCTCACGCTGAACGTCACGCTCGACGAGAAGAAGCCGCAGAGCGAGACCGCCTCCTCCAGTTCTTCCTCCGACAATTCCCAGAGCCAGCAGCCCTCTCAGGGCCAGCAGCCCTCTGACGGTCAGCAGCCCTCCGACGGCCAGCAGCCCTCTCAGGGGCAGCAGCCTTCCGACGGCCAGCAGGGGAGCGGCTCCGGCAGCGACAACCCCTACGAGGATTTCTTCAACAATTTCTTCAACAACAATCAATGATCTGAGCCTTCGGGCGGCGAACGGATTTCCGTTCGCCGCCTTTCTTTTTTGCCGCCCGTTGCTTTTCGCTCCGCGTTTTGATACTATGGTAAAAGATATCGGACAAAGGAGTATTTTCGTGTTCAAAGTGATCAAAACCGAGGGCGCCGCCAGACGCGGCGAGTTCACCTGCCCGCACGGCACGGTGCAGACGCCCGTGTTCATGAACGTCGGCACGCAGGGCGCGATCAAGGGCGCGCTGAGCGCCGCCGATCTCAAAACCATCGGCTGCCAGGTCGAGCTGTCCAACACGTACCACCTGCATCTCCGCCCCGGCGACGAGCTGATCCGCGAGCTCGGCGGCCTGCACCGCTTCATGACGTGGGACGGCCCGATCCTCACGGACTCCGGCGGCTTTCAGGTGTTTTCCCTGGCCAGTCTGCGAAAAATCCGGGAGGAGGGCGTCAGCTTCGCCTCCCACATCGACGGGCGCCCCATTTTCATGGGTCCCGAGGAGAGCATGCGCATCCAGTCGAATCTCGGCTCCGACATCGCCATGGCGTTCGACGAATGCGTGAAGAATCCCTCGCCGTATCCCTATGTCCGCGAGTCCTGCGAGCGCACCTATCGCTGGCTCGTCCGCTGCCAGGCGGAGCTGGGCCGGCTCGACGCGCTGCCCGGCGCGGTCAATCCCGGGCAGGTGCTGTTCGGCATCAACCAGGGCGGGACCTACGAGGACCTGCGCGTGGAGAACATGAAGGCCATCGCGCAGCTCGGTCTGGCCGGCTACGCGATCGGCGGTCTCGCGGTCGGCGAGCCGACCGAGGTCATGTACCGCATCATCGAGGCTGTGGAGCCCTGGGCGCCCGCTGACCGGCCGCGTTATCTGATGGGCGTCGGTACCCCCTCCAACATCATTGAGGGCGTGGCGCGCGGCGTGGACTTCTTCGACTGCGTTATGCCGGCCCGCAACGCCCGCCACGCGAAGCTCTTCACCTGGGAGGGCACGATGAACCTCAAAAACGCGCGCTACGAGCGCGACGACGGGCCCGTCGATCCGCAGTGCGACTGTCCCGTCTGCCGCCGATATTCGCGCGCGTATCTGCACCACCTCTTCAAGGCCGAGGAAATGCTGGCCATGCGCCTGAGCGTGACGCACAATCTCTACTTTTACAACAAGCTCGCGGAGCGTATCCGCGCTTCCCTCGACAGCGGTACTTTCGCGGCTTTCCGGGCCGAATATTCCGAAAAGCTCGCGGGAAAAATGTACCAATGAGTCTTGCAATCCATACCGGAGACCGGTATAATAACCATATTATCTGAACGGAGGAACACAAATGAACAGTGAAACCATGTCCACCATAATCATGTTCGCCGTGCTGATCCTGGTGTTCTATTTCTTCCTGATCCGCCCGGAAAACAAGAAGAAAAAGCAGGCCGAGGCCATGCGCAATTCGCTGAAGGTCGGCGACGACATCACGACCATCGGCGGCATTGTCGGCACGATCTGCCACATCAAGGACGACAACATCGTCATCGAGACCAGCGCCGACCGCGTCCGCATCGAGCTTGCCAAATGGTCTGTCTCCAGCAACGACAGCGCCGCCAAGGCCGCCCTGAAGGAACGCGAGGATTCCCTTGCCGCCGCCAAGGCCGCGAAGGAAGCCAAGAAAAAAGAAAAGGACTGACTCCTCTCCGTCAGCCGTCCGCGTTGAAACGCGGACGGCTTTTCTTTTTCGCATCATTCGCCCCCGCCTGCGCATATGCTTGTACGGAAAGGGGAGATCTTCATGTCCAGAAAGGAAAGCAGGCGCGTCCGCAGTCCGCTGCGCAGGGGGCTTCTGCTCGGCGCGCTGATCGGCGCGGTCTGCCTCGCGGCCGTCGCGGCGCTCGGCGCCGTTTTGATCGACCGTCAGATCCTGCCGAAGTCCTCAGAGGAGGTTTTCGCCGCCGCCGGCGTATTTCTCGCGGCGCTTTTCGGGCCAATCCCGCTGTTCGACGCCGCAGGGAAGAAGAGGCTGTTCCTCGGTCTCGGCTACACGGCCGTCCTCCTGTTCCTCCTGCTGCTGTTCAAATGGCTCAGATGGCCGGACGCCGCCTATGGGGGCTGGCCCGTGCCCAGCGCCGCGCTCGCCGGGGCGCTGCTTTTCGGTTTTCTGCGCGGCGGAAAAAAGGGGAGAAGGGCCGGAAGGTAACCGCGTTTGTGCAAGTTGTCCTGCATTTTTTCATCGGGCGGGCGTCTTTCCGGCCGATTTGAAAAATGCAGGATTTCCTTCATAAACAACATTTTGGAACGGCTCGGTTTCCGCAACACCACATCTGGTGGAATTTGGCTCCCGAGACTCTCTCTGCCGTACGTCTCGGTTACAAGGTTAACATAATAATGTTTACATAAAGTACCGTCATAATAAACAAAAAATGAAAACAGGCGTAATTTTCCTTGATATTTCAACCTTTCTGCATTATAGTAATCTCGCGAGTTTTTTAGAACGGTATAAATAATTTCGTCCGCCGAACCGCCGCATGAAAGCCCGTCCAGACGCATAGTCTCTACGGGGTGATGGCTGTGACGGGGCTCGAAGGCGGGAGGAAGCGCTCCTCCCGGCGAATGGATTTATTCTTTCTATGCTGGCTGTGCGTCTATCTCGGCGGCGTGATCGCGGGCGCGGTCCGCGCGGGGCAGAGTGCGGCGCTCTTTTCCTCCGGACTGAGGGACTTCTGCCGAAGCCTGACCGGAAGCGGGCCGGATTATTTCGGGATCCTGCTTCCGGATCTGACCACGCTTTTCGTGCTCCTGTTGATCGGGCTGATGCCGGGCGGGGAGCTGCTGATCTGGCCGTTCGTCTTTGGGAAGGCGTTTTGTTCCGGATTCTGCATCGACCTTTTCTATCTTTCGGCCGACACCATGGTGCGTTTTCCGGCGATCTGCGGTATGCTGTTTCATTCGGCGCTGCTTATGCCGGTTTTTTATTTTTTTTGTTCCCGCGCCAGAGGTTCGTCCTCCGGCGGCTACTTCAGAGCGTCCGGCCTTCCGCCGGTCGTTCCCGCGGCGGCCTGCGCCTACCTGGCGCTCGCGGCGCTGCTGGAATA
>Ga0070399_1002113_pt1 | contig 19488 bp, 20 predicted proteins | sample BioMet4_FD_61217 | JGI IMG/M metagenome (GOLD analysis project Ga0070399, IMG submission 61217) | Microbial communities from bioreactor (seeded with sewage sludge) at LBNL, California, USA - Biofuel metagenome 4 (version 1) | ecosystem: Engineered > Bioreactor > Anaerobic > Unclassified ... | reverse complement strand
CCTCTCACACTCTCCCTTTAACTAACTACCTGTACTACCTGAGAAGAAAAAAAGCCTGCAAAGAAAGCTTTGAGGCACGAACATTGAGGAAGTGAAAAAATGAATCAAACCAAACAAACACATATCTGGGGCAAGCGGACGCTTGCTCTTTTTCTTTGCCTGATTTTGGTGATGGTGATGCTGCCTTTATCAGCCTTTGCAGCAGGTGGTGCTTTAACACATGACCGCAACGGCACAAAGTACACCTATACCATCGGATATATGTATTCGGGCAGTCAAGGCGGCATCAACACCCGTGAGATCTTCACAGAGCCAAACAACTACGCTGTCTGGTGTTGCCCGGTATGCGGTCAGGGCGGTGGCTCAAGTGGCACAAACCTTGCAGAAAATCTGTATATGCCATGCTATGAATATGATGTGGCCGCGACAGGCGGCGACACATGGATTCGTTACGCACTCGTACGTCATCGCCATAACAATGGCAATCTTTCCGAATATAACATTTACGTGCCCATCAATGTGGTCATGTACAGCGGCTGCTACTATGGCTACGATACCGTCAACCCATCAAAGTCGACGATCTCAGCTCCAACCAGTTGGCAAAAATCATCCGCCTATGTTTCCTTTTCAGGCGGTACAGACAGCGGCACTTCACTACCCGACTGGACAGCCACGCCCGGCAACTACGGCAGCGGCATTCATCACTATGAGTATTCCCTTGACGGCGGAGTATGGACAGGCTGCCCCACAAACGATGCTTCTGTTACCATCACCAAGGGTGGTGAAACCACCATTACAACAAGAGCCGTAGACGGCGCAGGCAACGCTTCCACTGATACCGTAACCGCGAAGGTGCATGTGGATAATGTCGCACCGAATAAGCCTACTGTTTCCCCCTCTGTCAGCGGCTGGACAAATCAAAATATCACCGTGTCGCTCAAAGATAACGGCGACACATACAGCGGTGTAAACCGCACCGAGGTCAGCACAGACGGTGGCGCATACAGCCGATACACCAATGCTGTCACGCTTTCGGTACATGGGATCCATACCATCGCAGGACGTGTGGTCGATAACGTGGGGCACGTTTCGGCAGTGGAGCAGCAAAAGGTGTACATTGACAAGGTCGCTCCAGTTATCAGCGCTGTCAATCAAACGCCGAGTGCCAATCTTACCATGACGCTGAACATCACGGCTTCTGATGCCGACAGCGGCGTGAAAGGTTATGCGGTCAGCTCTGCCAATTCTGCGCCTGCGGCATCGGCGTTCAGCGCCAGCATGCCGATTGTCAACAAGAACGGCACTTACTATGTGTGGGCGCTGGATAATGCCGGAAACATTTCTTCCGGCACAGAAGTAAAAGTGACTGCACTTGATAGTGTGCCCCCGATTGTCACGGAAGTGGAAACACAGCGCACATGGGATGCCGAACAAAACTGGGCGAAAATTACTGCCACCGATGACAACAGCGGTGTGGTTAAAATTGGCTGGGCGGCTGAGGCTAACGGCACAATCAACTGGAAAAACGCAAACAGCACCTACACGTTCCAGTTTACAAATAACGGCACTTACTATGCTTTTGCGCAGGACACGGCAGGCAATGTGTCTGAACCTGTTGTATTCACGATTGATCGTATTGACAATGTGAACCCGATTGTGGATGCGGCTAATTTTGATTACGCTTGGACACAGGAGAAAGCCGTTACCATTATCGGCGTTGATAAAGAGTCCGGCGTTGGGCAATATGCACTCACCACAACGAATGTGCAGCCGACCGCATGGCAGGATGGCAACACGTTTAGTGGCATCACAGCAAACGGCACCTACTACGCTTGGGTAAAAGACAATGTGCAGCGCGTTTCTGTGCCGTTTGCTGTGGAAATTGAAACTATCGACCGCACAAAACCGGAAATGGACAGCATCGTGCATTCCGCCACCGACAATGCGCCGGGGGGCAAATTTGCATATCCGCTGTTCAATGTGGTTGACCGTCCCGCCCTTACCGCGCACGACGAAGTGGGGATTAAAGAGATTCAGTACCAGTTTGTTGCTGATACCGCAGAAATCAACCCCGACAAATGGGCAGTGTACAGCGAAACCGAAAAACCCGCCATGACGGCGGAGTTTTTGGGCACGGTGGTCGGCAAAGCCGTGGATTATGCGGGCAATGAATCTGACCCAATTGATGCAAAATTCCTATTTGAGGAAACCGAGCCCATCGCAAGTCACAGTCTTTCCGATGACGGCTGGACGAACGGCGAGGTCACGATTACCGTAAACGCCGATGATGCCTTTTCCGGGGTACGAGATATTACGCTGCCTGATGGCACGGTGGTCGAGGGTGATACAGCGACCTACAAAGTAAACGTATGCGGCGTGTATGATTTTTCCATCCGTGACAACTGCGGCAACGTGCTGCAATATCCTGTCACGGTGAAAAACATTGACCTTGTAAAGCCAACCGTTGATTTTCATTTTGCGCATTCCGAGGGCGTGAGCTATCCAGATTACGGCGCAAAACCAGAGTATTACAACAAGGACATCACGCTGACCGCCGCCGCAAAAGACGATGCTTCCGGTGTTGATCGCTATGAATACAAAGTGGACGGCGGCGATTGGCAGGCGTTTTCTCCTGAAAAACCGCCGGTGTTCACTGAAGAACAGGCCGCAACCGTCACTGTGCGTGTATGGGATATTGCGGGCAATGTGAGCGAAGAAAAAGCGCGTGATTTTCTGCTGGATAAAACACCACCGACAGCTACCCACACATTGACCGCCGACAAAAACGGCAAGATCACTATCAACTTTAGTGCAAATTCTTCGATTGCGGGAACCGGCAGCATCGTGAAGCCGGACGGTTCTGTGGTATATGCTGTCAGCGGGACGGCCTATGAGGTATTCAAAAATGGCGAGTACCCTTTTGTGGTGTGGGATCTGTGCGGAAACAAAACAGTTTATTCCGTGCCGGTCACGCAGATTGCGGCACCTGCGAAACCGCAAAAACCTGAAAATCCGCAGCCGACGCCTGAAGTAGAACCTAAGCCGGAGGAAGATGCTACGAGTGAGATTCTCCCTGTGTCGCAGCAAACAGCACCGCCGCGCTTGACCGTGATGGATTTGCTGCTGACGTTACTCACGACAGTGCTCGCCGTTTTGTTGCTGCTACGCCTGCGCAAAGAAACGCAGGAAGATGATTCCGCGGAAAACACAGAGGAACGCTATTTCATCAGCGGATATGGCGCGTTAAGTATCTTATTTGCGGCACTCAGTGTTCTACTGCTTTTCCTCACCCAGCCGCTTGTGTGGCGCTTCCGTTTTGTGGACTGGTGGACAATTTTCTTCGTGATTTTGGCAATCGGCAACGCTGTATTACTGTTGAAATCTCACAGAGAAGAAAAGGAAGAAGAAACAGTGACCGAATGACCACCAAAGGTAGAGCTTGCGATTGTACGCTCTGCCTATTTTTCTGAAAGGGTAAAACTATGATAAAACTGAAACTTATTTCTTGTGCCCTCGCCGCAGGTATGCTTCTTACGGGCACAGCACTCCCCGATGCATCTGCCACAGATGGCAGCACGCCATCTTCCTCTGTAGCAGAAAGCAGTTCCGCGCCTGCCGAACCGAACTCCGAGGCATCTTCTGCGTCCGAAGAAGTTGCAGACAGCAACACTCCCGAAAGCACGCCCGAAGATATGACAGAAGAACCGATGGAAGACAGTTCTGTTCCCTCAGATGTGCACGGCTCTGAAAGCACCGATGAAGATGCGACGTCTTCCAAAATTACAGACGAAAGCGTTCTTACTTCCGATGCGGCTCCTGCGGCGCAAGCCGAAAATTGCATTACCGAAGATTTGGCAATACTGCTTGCTACCAATCAGGCGGATAGCATGATGGGCAATCTCGGTATTGTGCGCAGCAGCGCTTGCGCCGAGATTGTGGCAAGCTTGACCGTTGCAGATTACAACAGCGAAAACAATCAAGACGCAAACTACGCCGCGCTGTGGGCAGATATGAATGCGGCGTTTCACACAGCATCCGGTAGCACAGCGGCAAACTGCGTGTATGAAAACGGCGTTATCACCATCTTTCGCTGAGCTGAAAACATAATTCTGTAAATGACTTCCGGCGGCACTGTAAGGTGCCGCCGGACTTTTCAGGAGGGCGCAATGCGCTATGTAAAGACGAATATCGGCATTATACCGATTGAGGATTACAGAGAGATCATGGCTGTACAAAACGGGTTTGACAGCTATGAGGAGCTGCGAAAACAGGGCTACCGTCTGGGCGGCGATTATGATACCAAAGACGATACCCCACACGAAAGAAAAGGAGAAACTATGGAGCTTGAAATTCGCCCGGCTACCAAGGCCGAGCGCATGTACACCTATTCCCAAAGCCAGCAGATCAGCATGCAAACCGGCTGTATCGGTCATCTGCGCGCTGATATGGATACAAACGGAGAGGGCTTCTTTTCCTCTTGGGATGATTTCAGAAAGGATCTCAAAACCCAGGAGTTTAAAGACGAGTTTGACAGCGTGCTCAACGCACTGCGTAAAAACGGAGGAATACTTTCTAACCGCACGGCACTCTCGAAATACTGCTATTCCACACCTGCAAGTGACTTCGGTGATGGTCGGGAGTTCGGCGTGCGCGTGGATACGGATGCATACTCATATCTGATGCGCCTCAACCCGCACAAGGGCGAATACAACCTTTATTGCTACTGCTACCGCAAGGACTGGCTTGACGATCATTTGAAGCAGGCTGAACGCGGCATCCGTTTCATCGACCCGAACTACAACGAGAAGTTCAGATTGCAGGATGGTGGAATAATCCGTGTTCAATGCACAGATGGTACTCGATTCGATGAGCCCTGCCGCTATATTGATGATTACCATGTGGAAATTGGCAGGTCGCTTTATCACATTTGTGAGTTTGCCGAACGCATGGAACAATGCGGCAATACGGTTGAGCCTCTGGAAGGTCTGATGGTACCGAACAAGAAAGCACCGGATCGAGGTGATGCGCGATGAGCGATGGTGAGCATCTCATTTGGAGCAATTACGCGCTTGATTATGACGATTGGAAGGATGATCTGGAATCGGAGTACCCGGAGCTGTCTGATTCTGAACGAATGGAGCTGATGGCTGAGATCAATGGCGATTATCTGGACGATGAGCGCATCAATCTTAACATCCAGCTTTCGCGCCCTATTCTGGTGATTGCTGATCTGGGGCGATGGAATGGCCGATTTCCCGGCTACAAGGAGATTGCTTCAGGAAACATCCGTGACTGCTTGTATTCCGATACCGATTACAGCACCTGGTATGTGGATAAGCTTGGCGACCTGCGCTGTGACGCCGTGCATCACGATGGCACCAACTACTATCTTTACCGCACATATAAGGACGGTATTTCTGAGGAACAGATCGACCGGCTGAAGGAAAAAATCTATCATGGGGCGGCCACACGCATCGACATCAACCGGCTCACCGATCGCCTGGGTGATGAAATTGCCAAGGTGTACGGCTGGGAGCTTTCGGCGCGACAGCCGCAAAAAGCGCAGGAACGTTAAGGAGGGAGCCTATGGATAAACGAACCGCCATCTGCCACTACCTCATGCAATATCATACCGGAATGGGAAACGCCGTTTACAGCCGCGAGTTGGAACGGCGTTTTGCAATTGACGGGCGAAATCTTCGCCGCAAGATCAGCCGTCTGCGCTTGGACGGCTACCCGATCTGCAGCGGAGACATGGGATATTACTTTGCCGATAATCAGGCTGAGATCAATGCCACTGTCGACAGGCTAAATGAGATGGTTACCAAGGTATCCAACAGCCGAAACGGGTTGCTGTGCTCGCAGGCTATACCGGTTATGCAGATCGACGTGACCATTCATTTGGATCCATTGCAGGAAGGAGCGATGTGTGATGAAAACAGAGATCATCTTTGTCGATGAGGATACGCTGACACCGGAGGAATGGGAGGTGATTGCGGATGCCGAGACCGAAGAATAAAGAGGAATTTCGTACAGAGCTTGCCGAAGCATTTACTCATGTGCTGGAGGAAAAGGGCCTTTCCTGGCGCAAGGAGTGGACCGGCCAAGGTGGAGGTGCTCCCCATAACGGCATTACCAAGGGCTGCTACCGCGGTATCAATGCCTTTTACCTGTCGCTGATCTCCATGCTCAAGGGCTATAGCGACCCACGCTGGGTGACCATGCTTCAGATCATGGACAATGACAGTAAGTATCATCCCAAAGAAAAATGGCATCTCAAAAAAGGTTCTAAGGCAACCTATGTGGAATATTGGTATCCATACGACACCAAGGCAAAGAAGGCATTGACCTGGGAGCAATACAAGCAGGAGCTCGCCGCCGGAAGAGATCAGAAGGAATTCTCGCTTTCCACCCGTTACACGGCAGTTTTCAATGCGCACGATGTGGAGGGGATGCCGGAAATTCCGTTCACCGAAAATCCGGATATCTCTGCGGATGATCTGATCGGTAAGCTGTGCGATGGCATGGGAGTCGAGATCCTGACAGACGGCGGCGACCGGGCCTATTATTCGCCGATGCAGGACAAGATTCATCTGCCGACACCCGGTTCTTTCGAAAACGAATATGCCTTTAATGCAACGGCGCTCCACGAGCTTTCCCATTCTACCGGCCACCCGACCCGGCTCAATCGCCCGCAGACTGCTTTTTTCGGCACCGACCAATACGCTTATGAAGAGCTGGTTGCAGAGATGTGTTCCTGCTTTATGGGCGCTGAGCTTACTACACAAGCGACACCCTCCCATATTGAAAATCACAAGGCATATGTGCAGTCCTGGATCCAGGCGATCCGTGAAAAGCCGGAAACGCTGGTCAAGGCCATCAAGGACGCGCAGTCAGCAGCCAGCTTCATGGATTGGAAGGCCGGTCTTATCACGGACGTGGAGTATCAAAAGGCAGCCAGCTTGGTTATGGAGGTGAAGCAAAACCCACGTGACCTTGAAAGATAATTCGCACAATTGACGGCCGTGAAATGTTCTTCGTATAATCAGGGCAAAGGAGGCGAGCAAAATGTTGTTTCACAAAAAGAAGGATAAGCGGGTTCTCCGGCTGACTGCCGCGGAAGCTTGTCTGCTTCGCACGGCACTGCTGCGTTTTCGAAACAAATGCTTGCAGGCAGGAAAGCCCACGGAGGACATTGACGGGCTGTTGATGATGATCTGTAAGTAAGCATTAGGGAACAATTGAAATTAAACAAGCTGTAAAAGTCCCCCATTACCCAGCATAACATCTTGTCTTTTAGGGAACAATCAATTATAATAATTTAAAAGAATGTTCCCTAAAGGAGCTGAAGTTATGGAAAACCAACTCGCAAGGGTACAGGAGTTAATACGACAAAAGGCTGATTTCCAAAGCAGATTGGCGCTGATGCCATATGACGGAACACCCGAGATAAAAGAAAATTCAGGTGGGAAGTATTTGTATGTGCGCAAGCGCGTGGCCGGAAGGCTCACGTCCACTTATGTTGGAATTTATTCGGAAGAATTGTATCAGGTGCTTTTAAGAAATGCGCGGGAAGCTAGAGAGATCAGGAAGAGCACCCGAAAGCTTGAAAAACAGCTGTTGGAACTTGGCCACACGGACGAGGCTTTATCTGAAAGGGTGTTGCAGAACATCGATTTTGCCAGAATAAACATGAAGGTTAACATATATGACCAGGCGGTTCTGGAAGGCGTCGCAACCTCGTTTCCCCAGACGGAAGAGATCCTTGAGAACGGAAAAGTCAACGGTGTTGCTGCAGCTGATGTTCAGAAGATTCTCAACCTGAAACACGCATGGGAATTTATTTTGGACAGAGATGTGATCTCCAGCAAAACAGATTATTATATGCTGAGTCATATCGCCAGATTGGTCAATGAAGGTTTCTTTGCAGAAGGCGGACGGATCCGCGGTGTTCCCGTAACAATCGGCGGCTCAAGCTATGTTCCACCACTCCCTGTCGAAACGGATGTAAAAGACCGTATCGCTGAAATTGCAGGGAATAGCGATGCGCCCATCGATAACGCAATTGCACTGTGCTTGTATGCAATGAAAACTCAGGTGTTTTTGGATGGGAATAAACGCGCTGCGGTCATCTTTGCAAACCAATATTTAATAGCACAAGGTGAGGGATTTTTGGTGATTCCCGAAAAGGAAGTACCTGCGTTCAAACATCTTTTGGTTGGCTATTATGAGGGCGCGGAGCCAAAGATCATCAGCGATTTTTTGAAGAAACATTGTTGGAAAAACTTCTAACTGAAAACTTATCTTAGGATGGCCGGGAGATTGTAAAATCTTCCGGCTTTTCTGTACACGAAATAAAAGGAGGTTCGCGAATGCCCTATGTATCAGCGGAAGCAATCGAGCAGGCACGACATACAGACCTGCTCTCCTGGCTTCAAAACAGCGAACCCGGCAATCTTGTTAAACTTGCCGGCAACAACTACTGCACCAGAGAGCACGATTCTCTGAAAATCAGCAACGGTAAATGGCACTGGTTTTCAAGAGGTATCGGGGGTGCATCTGCGCTGGATTATCTGATCAAGGTAAAGGAATACACGTTTCCTCAGGCGGTGGAGGCAATTACAGGCGGGGCGGCAATGAAAATGCCGCCCTCTTCTTATGCCAAAAAAGAACAAAAGCCAAAACGGCTCCTCATGCCGGAGCTTACAACCACGCCATTAATCGCAATGGATTATCTGAAAGGGCGCGGTATTCATCCTGTCATTATTGATTACTGCACTCAGCACAGTCTTCTTTTCGAGACGGCGGATTATCACAACGCAGTTTTTGTCGGTTATGACGCGGAGGGCATCGCCCGTTATGCTGCCATGCGCGGCACAAGGTCTGCATATAAGAGTGAGGTCACCGGCAGCGACAAGCACTTTTCGTTCTCCATCACAGAAAATTCGTATGCCAACGAGGTGCATCTCTTTGAGTCCGCCATTGATCTGCTGAGCTTTGCTACACTGGCGCTTTTTGAGGGACGCGACTGGAAAGAGCAAGCGCTTCTTTCACTTGCAGGTGTATTTAGGACGAAACGAAAAAATGTGGTGCCGGTTGCTCTAAACAGATTTTTAGAGGAGCATCCGTCAATCCATACCCTTCACCTGCATCTGGATAATGACGAGGTGGGCCGCGGTGCAGCGCAGGGGATCATGAACGGTCTTTCTGATCAATACAAGGTACTTAATGAGCCCCCTGCACGCGGCAAGGATGTGAATGAGGAACTGATGCTCCGCGTGGGAGCGATAAAGAAAAAGGAGGAATGGGTACGATGAAAATGCGACTGTATCAGATCAATGCGGAGAGAGGCAACGAACAGCTTGCCTTTATCGGGCTTGAAAAAGCAAAGGATCGGATGGATTGTGCATCCTATGACTGCGTGTTCGACGGCGAGGTTTCCTGCAGCAATTTGGAGGAAGCTTTCGAAAAGTTCAACGTGGATCTGCCCGCTGGCTTTGTGGGGCATTCCATGTCGGTATCAGATGTTGTGGAGGTTATGGTTGGGACAGATCATATAAAGCCCGGTTTCTATTTCTGTGACAGCTTCGGCTTCAAGGAAATCTATTTTGACCCAGAAGAGACACAGCAAAGAAACCTTATCAAGGTCGTGCTGGTTGAGCCCGGCAAATACGCAAAATCCGCCGATATCGATCCGTCCCTGGCAGGCTTGCAGCAGGTAGTTGGCGGTCTTATTGAGACCTATTATCCCTTTGAGGAGCAGGTCTGCATCGTCTGTAATGACGAAGGCAAGATCAATGGAATGGACCTCAATCGAGGCATCTATGGCGATGACGGAAAGCTGCAGGATATTATCGCCGGGACCTTCTTCATCTGCGACTGCTCCGGCTGTTTTTTCGGAAGTCTTTCCTCAGAACAGATAGACCGCTACATCAAGCAATTTAAGAACCCGGAACGGTTCTTTCGCATGGGCGGTGAGATCACTGCTGTACCCTACGAGCCGAAAGTGAGGACCTCCGATGAGCGGTCCTGAATTTTGAGAAATGGCGCAAGAGGTTTGCGGGTTTTTCTTAGCAAGCATCGCCTTTTGCCGTCAAAAGGCCGCTTGTTGGGGTAGCCCCAAACCCTTGCTCGCCTGAAAGGAGGCTAAATGGCAAGACGCGAGATCAAGATTGACCTGCGCTTAAACGCAAGTGAGGCGGCTTCGCTGAACCGGGATGTGGAGAAATCCGGTCTCTCGCGGGAGGCATATCTACGGGCTCTGCTTCGTAAAATGCCGCTGAAAGAACAGCCGCCCGCCCAGTTTACAGAGGCGCTTCACAACCTTCGTAAGATCGGTGGGAATCTCAATCAGATTGCTACCATCGCAAACACAAAGGGCTTTGTGGATACCGCCGCCTACTGGGAGAATGTGCGCTGTCTGCAGGAATCAGTCGGGACGCTGGTAAGGGGGATGTACGGCTAATGGCAACGACATCCATCTGGCGGGTCAAGGGCTACATCGGTAAGGTACTGATGTATGCCGAAAATCCGGATAAAACGACGGCTCCTGAAGTAATCAAAGTTCCTGACAAACTCAACACTGATTCGCTGGAGGACGTAATCGCTTATGCCGGGCGTGAGAGTGCCACCAATCAAAGGCAGCTTGTGACAGGGCTTAACTGCAACCCTGCAACCGCGAGGAAGGATATGATGTCCGTAAAGGAGCAGTTTCACAAATGCGGTGGGACGATTGCGTATCACGGATACCAGTCCTTTCAGCAAGGTGAGGTCACACCAGAGCAGGCTCATGAGATCGGTATCCGCCTCGCAGAAACACTGTGGGCGGGCCGTTACCAGGTGCTTGTCTGCACGCATGTGGACAAGGATTCTCACCTGCATAATCACTTTGTGATCAACACCGTGTCCTTTGTGGATGGCATCAAATTTCACCGCACAAGGAATGATTATCAGCAGATGCGAGAAGCTTCTGACCGCCTTTGCCGCGAATATGGGTTGTCGGTCATTCGGCACCCCGATGGCAAAGGAAAAAACTATGGCGAGTGGTCTGCCGAGAAAAACGGTAAGCCAACGCATGCCGGCCTGATCCGCGCAGATATCGATAAAGCCATTAAGTCATCGGTAACAGAGCGGGAGTTTTTCGATACACTGGCGGACATGGGCTATGAGTTTAAACTCTATCGCAAGGACGGCTCCCCCTTAGAACGCCCGTCTCTCAAGCCGAAGGGCGCAGAACGCTTTCACCGGTTTGACCGTTTGGGTGAGGGCTACGATATGGATGAACTGCGAAACCGAATTCTGGAGAACATCCGTCAAGAAGCTCCATTTCCGGAAGAAGAACAAAACGCCTATCGAAAATATCGCAGTGAGCATCCATTCCACACAAAAGCCAAAGGGCTCCAAGCGCTCTACTATTACTATTGCTACGAGCTTCATATCATCGTTCGGTTCCCGACATCCGCAAGGGTGTCCTTTTTTATGCGCGGGGATATCCGCAAACTGGACAGATTGGACGAGCAGACCCGCTTTCTCGGTGAGAACAACATCGAGAGCTTTGAGGATTTGAACGCTTACCGGCTGAAGGCAATGGAGGATATTGAAGCGCTGACGGTGCAGCGGACCGATTTGAGAAACAAGCTCAAGCGTATGCTGCGCGATGAAAATGATGATGGAATTCTTGCAGTAAAGTTAGATATTGCCGGTGTCACCACGCAAATGAAAAAACTGCGCCGTTCGATAGAGCTTGCCGATACGGTAGAAAACCGTGCCGAGCGTATGCAGCAGGAGCTTGCGGCATTACAGGAACAACAGAAGGAAAAGGAGAAAACAAATGAGCTATTCGGGAGAAGCGGCAGAACAGGTCGTGAGGATGTCACTAAACGGCGTTGAGGTCGCTGCAAAGCTGAGCGGTAAGGCCGCCGAACGGCTGGCGGTGCTGCTCTATGCTGTTCTGAAAGAACAGAAGAAAACCAAGGGCAAAATACGGCTTACCAACATGCTGAAAAGCGGAAAGGAACTGAAGGTATTTGCAGTCAAGGACACCGAACTTCAAAAATTCTGTGAGGAGGCAAAAAAATACGGTGTTCTCTACTGCGTACTGAAGGATCGGGATGCCAACGATGGGCTGACCGATATCATGGCCCGCGCAGAGGATGCCAGCAAAATCAACCGTATTTTCGAGCGTTTCGGGCTTGCCTCTATTGACATGGGCACCGTCAAAACGGAAATTGAGAAAAGCCGTGGAAAGGACGCAGCTGTTCCCGGTGAGGATATCCCGGTTCCGGAACGAAATGACCGCGTGAAGGACAAGGTGGATGAATTTCTGGAGGCGGTTGTCCCAGAGCAGAACCCCACAGCGGAGGCACCGCAAACCGAAAACCCCACCATGGCCCGGACTGCGAAGTCCCGTCCGTCCGAGCCTTCCTACGAGGCCAGAGCAAAGTCCGGCGTGGGTACCCCTGATAGAACTGCGGAGCGTGAGCGGCCTTCCGTAAGGCAGGAGCTCCGAGATATTCGCGAGGAACAGCAGGGGCGGAAGCCAGCACAGCCTGAGAGAACACCGACGGCAGAACGCCCCAAGGAGCATATCCCTGTGCCGAAGAAAAAGTCTGAGAAGGAGGTGCGCTGATGGCCGATGAAAAGGTTGTGGTGACCTTGGACAGCTTTGAACAGCGGCTGATGGTGGGAGGTCTTGCCGACTGGCGAAACGATCTGATCCGGGATGACAAGCCCACGGAGGATGTGGATGATCTTCTCCTAAAGGTCATCGATGCGCCATCCCAAAAGGATAAAAAGAAGGTGGATCGTGAGGAAAGATAAGCTCTCTAAGCAAAGCATCCTTCTTTATCTTTTCGGGATGATTCCCGTCATCTGGATCGCGCTTCTAATTGCCCCATTTCTGAAGGAGGGTCTTGTGGGGATCGTGAACAATTTCGGCGCGGTAATGAGCAACCCGTTTCAGCTCAGGTGGTGTGAGGACAGTGTAAAGGCTGTCCTCATTTTACTGTTGTGCTACGGGCTGGGAATTGGCATCTATCTTTCGTCCGATAAGAATTATCGGAGACGCGAGGAACACGGCTCAGCAAAATGGGGGCTTCCCGGTCAGATTAACAAGAAATATGCCAATCAAAAGAAGACCGAAAACAAGATCCTGACGCAGAACGTCGCCATCGGGCTGGACGGGCATGTACACCGGCGAAATCTGAATGTGCTGGTTTGCGGTGGTTCCGGCTCCGGTAAGACCCGATTTTATGCTAAACCAAACATCATGAACGCAAATTCTTCCCTCGTCATACTTGACCCGAAGGGCGAAATTTTACGAGACACCGGGCATCTGCTGGAGAACGAAGGTTACGACATCAAGGTCATCGACTTGATCAACATGGAGAAAAGCCACTGCTACAATCCGTTTGTCTACCTGCGGGACGACAATGACATTCAGCGCCTGGTGACAAACCTTTTTAAGAACACCACCCCGAAGGGCAGCCAGTCGCAGGACCCCTTCTGGGATCAGGCGGCGACCATGCTGCTTCTGGCGCTGGTGTTTTACCTGCATTACGAGGCGCCGCCTGAGGAGCAGAACTTCCCTATAGTCATGGAAATGATTCGCGCAGGCGAGGTCAAGGAGGATGACGACAATTACAAATCAGCTCTGGATATTCTTTTTGAGCGCCTTGCCATGCGAAATGCGGAGCACATCGCACTCAAGTATTACCGAAGCTATCACTCCGGCAGCGGCAAGACGCTGAAGTCCATTCAGATCACCCTCATCTCCCGTCTGGAGAAGTTCAATCTCGAATCGCTCGCGAGTATTACACAATGCGACGAGCTGGAGCTGTCTGAGCTTGGGGAACGGAAAACCGCCATCTTCGCGGTCATCCCCGACAACGACAGCTCCTTTAACTTTATCGTCGGCATGCTGTACACCCAGCTCTTCCAGCAGCTCTACTATCAGGCGGATATTGTCCACGGCGGCAGGCTTCCCATTCATGTCCATTTTGTCATGGATGAGTTCGCGAATGTTGCGCTCCCCGATGAGTTTGACAAGCTTCTCTCCACCATGCGAAGCCGCGAAATCAGCGTGTCCATCATCATTCAAAACCTCGCCCAGCTAAAGGCGCTGTTTGAGAAACAATGGGAATCCATTGTGGGCAACTGCGATGAGTTTTTGTATCTCGGGGGCAACGAGCAGTCGACGCATGAGTACGTGTCCAAGCTTCTGGGCAAGGAGACCATCGACATGAACACCTACGGACAGTCCAAGGGCCGCAACGGCAGCTATTCCAGAAATGACCAGATCACCGGCCGCGAGCTGATGACACCGGACGAGGTGCGCAGGCTGGACAACAAGTATGCACTTCTTTTTGTGCGCGGCGAATATCCGGTGCAGGATTTTAAGTATGACATTCTGCATCACCCCAACGTATCTCGCACCACAGACGGCGGTGCCGAGAGCTATCGTCACGGAGAGGACCTGCACAGCTTTGCGGTGCTCGGAGTCAACGAAACGCTGCTGAAGGCCTGCAAGGAAAACCCTGTCGATGAGGACGACTACCTGTTCTTCTCTGAGGAAGAGCTGGAAGAACTTTTGAAAAAGAAAATGGAGGAAATGAAACATGAACAAGAAAAACAAGCTGAAGCAGCACAGTGACATCCCTTCTAAGGTGAAAAAGGGCTTTCGTTTCTACGCTGCAATGGTGATGGCTGTTGCCTTTATTCTTTGCACCAGCGTAACCGCCTTTGCTGCGGGAGACCCCATCACGGTTGTAAACAACCTCAGTGACTTTATCTTCGGCCTGATCCGTGCAGTAGGTCTGATCCTGCTGGGCTGGGGCATTGTGCAGGTCGGTCTCTCTTTCCAGAGCCATGACCCTTCTCAGCGCTCCAACGGATTTCTGACCCTTGCCGGTGGCGTCATCATCACCTTTGCGAAAGAGATCCTGAACCTTATTGTCGGTTGATCCGGTATCCGAAATCGCGGGGCGGCCCGGTAGTGGCTGCCCCGAAGGAGGTGTAATGTATGTCGGACAACTGGGTCGTTCAAAACCTTGAGAATGCGCTTGAGGTTTGGAATGAGAAACTGAGCGAGATATGGGCGCTGATCACGCAGTCGCCGCAGACCTTCAAGGGCGGCTCGATCTGGTCGGTAATTACCGGCATCCACGGCGCACTGCAGGCCATTGGCTATGCGCTGTTGGTGCTGTTTTTTGTTATAGGTGTCGTAAAAATCTGCGGGAGTTTTGCGGATCTGAAAAAGCCGGAGCATGCCGCAAAACTGTTTGTTCGCTTTGCCATTGCCAAGGGCCTCATCACCTACGGCATGGAACTGATGCTTGCCCTGCTGGAAATTATCCAGGGTGTGGTCAGCACCATCATGAATGCCGCCGGGTTCGGCTCTCCTCAGGCGACCGTACTTCCATCGGAAGTCATTACGGCAATTGAGGACTGCGGGTTCTTTGAATCCATCCCGTTGTGGGCCGTTACGCTGATCGGCGGGCTGTTCATCTGGGTGCTCTCGTTTGTTATGATCATGAGCGTGTACGGACGCTTTTTCAAGATGTACATGTATACGGCAATTGCGCCCATTCCGCTTTCCAGCTTTGCCGGAGAGCCCACACAGAACATCGGCAAGAGCTTTCTCAAAAGCTATGCCGCGGTCTGCCTGGAAGGCGCGATCATCGTGCTTGCCTGTATTATTTTCTCGGTGTTTGCATCAAGCCCGCCGGTGGTCAACCCGGATGCGGCGGCCGCTTCTATGGTATGGAGCTATATTGGGGAGCTCATCTTCAACATGCTGATTTTGGTTGGAGCTGTCAAGATGGCGGACCGGCTTGTGCGTGAGATGATGGGGCTGTAAAGGAGGTATTTGCTTGGAAGTAAAAATTAATCGGGAGATTCGGGGCTATACCGAATCCATGTTTTTCGGGCTGTCCATGCGGCAGTTCGTGTTTTCCATTTTGGCGGTGGGCGTTGCAATTTTATTGTATTTCTGCCTCAAGCCCTACGTTGGCACAGAAACCGTCTCTTGGATGTGCATTCTGGGTGCGGCACCGTTTGCCGCGATGGGGTTCATCTCATATAACGGGATGACCGCCGAGCAATTTGCCAAGGCCTGGCTACGGTCTGAACTGCTGGAGCCGAAGCAGATCCGCTTTGAGCCTGTAAACATCTATTACGAGGCGCTGAAAAGCAATATAAACATGCACGAAAAGGAGGCTGTAAAGCGATGATGAAGAGCATCAAATCTGTCCTTGCTCAGGACAAAGAGAAATTCAAAGTTCCTAAAAAGGTACAGGACCTCATCCCCATTCGGTGCATTTGGCCGGATGGTATTTTTAAGGTCGGGAATAAGTTTTCCATGTGCTTCAAATTTTCTGACATCAATTATCTGGTGGCCAGCCGTGAGGACAAGGAAAGCATGTTTCTGACTTATTCGGAGCTTCTCAACTCCATGGACAGCGGCGCGACCACCAAGATCACCATCAACAACCACCGCCTGAATAAGGCGGATTTTGAGGAGTCCATCCTCATGCCCATGAAGGATGATGGTCTAAATGAATACCGCAGGGAGTACAACCACATGCTGTTGGACAAGGCCACCGGAGCCAACGGTATCACACAGGAAAAATACATGACCATCTCTGTTGCGAAAAAGGACGTGGAAGAGGCCAGAGCCTACTTTGCGCGAGTCGGAGCCGACCTGACGGCGCACTTTGCAAGTTTGGGCTCCAAATGCGTGGCACTCAGTGCTGTGGAGCGCCTGCGTATCCTGCACGATTTCTATCGCCCGGGAGATGAGAACGCTTTCGTACTTAACTTGGCGGAGAAAGCGCGGCTCGGCCACGACTTCCGCGACTACATCTGCCCGGACAGCATCGAGCGCGGCACGGATCATATCAAGCTTGGCGAAAAGTATGCCAGGGTACTTTTTCTCAAGGATTATGCCAGCTATATCAAGGACAGCATGGTGTCAGAGCTCACGGAGCTGAACCGCAACCTGATGCTCTCTATCGACGTGATCCCCATCCCCACTGATGAGGCGGTGCGCGAGGTAGAAAACCGCCTGCTTGGGGTAGAAACCAACATCACCAACTGGCAGAGAAAGCAGAATCAGAACAACAATTTCAGCGCCGTGGTCCCCTATGACATGGAGCTTCAGCGCAAAGAAGCCAAGGAATTCCTGGACGATCTGACCACCCGCGACCAGCGTATGATGTTTGCGGTCATTACCCTGGTGATCACCGCCGACAGCAAGGAGCAGCTGGATCTGGACACCGAGGCCATTCTCTCTACCGCGAGAAAACACATGTGCCAGATGGCCACCCTGAAGTATCAGCAGACGGATGGTCTTAATACTGTTTTGCCCATTGGTGTACGCAAGATCAACGCCTTTCGCACGCTCACCACCGAGAGTCTGGCTGTTTTCATGCCCTTCAAGGTGCAGGAAATTATGGACAAGGGTGGTATCTTTTTTGGGGAAAATGCCATCAGCCACAACCTCATCATGTGCAATAAAGCAAACCTTCTGAACCAGTCGGCATTTCTGCTGGGCGTTCCTGGTTCCGGCAAATCCTTTTCTGCCAAAGAGCTCATCACGTTCCTGATCCTTAACACGGACGATGATATTCTCATTTGCGATCCGGAGGGAGAATATGCGCCCCTGATCGAAGCCATGGGCAATATCGGCTCGGTGATCCGCGTTTCTGCAGGTGGCAGAGACCGACTTAACGCCATGTACATGGTAGACGGCTACGGTGAGAACAATCCCATCGTGGTCAAGTCGGAATTCATCATGTCCCTCATTGAGCAGATCGACAAAAAGGGCGTCGGCCCACAGCAGAAGTCTATTATCGACCGATGCATTGCCGCAGTTTATCGTGAGGCCGATGAGACCGGCACGGTGCCTACACTCTGCACCCTCCGTGATCAGCTTCTCTCTCAGCCGGAGCCGGAGGCAAAGCAGATCGCACTGTCGCTGGAGCTCTACACCACGGGCTCTCTCGATATCTTTGGTAAGCAGAGCAACGTGGACTTGGATAAGCGCATTGTCGTCTTTGATATTCACGGCCTCGGCACACAGCTTAAGCCCACCGGCCTGCTGGTCATCACTGACACCATGCTCAACCGTGTAACGCTTAACTGGAAAAAGGGCAAGCGCACCCATGTGTTTATCGACGAGTTTCATGTGGTGTTTGAAAATGAGTTCTCTGCGCAGTTCTTCAACTCCGCTTGGCGTCAGTTCCGTAAGCGCAACGCTTACCCCACTGCCATTACCCAGAACGTAGAGTATCTGTTGGATTCTGTCCAGGCCAGCACCATGCTCTCAAACTCCGAGTTCATTGTCATGCTCAACCAGGCGGCATCCGACCGCGGTGAGCTGGCAAAACTCCTGAATATTTCCGGCGAGCAGATGAGCTATATCACCAACGCTGATGCTGGCTGTGGCCTCATCAAATACGGCTCCGCGCTGGTGCCGTTTGTCAACCGATTCCCGCATGATACGAAGCTCTATCAGCTGATGACCACCCGCCCCGGTGAGGGTGAATTTGCAAGAGGACAAGACTAACGTCTGTCTTCCTTTTTGTAGAGAGGAGGTGGATTTTGAATCAGATCAAGACCCGTCAAAGCGTAAAAGATAACAAGGTGCTGGATAAGGTGTCAGTCGCTTTACAGCGCATGAAAACAGCGCTAATCCCCAAGGATCAGGCAGAAAATCTGTTGGATGATGGCCAGGTTTCGCCATCCGGGTATGCTGAAGATAAGATCCAATATGCTGTCGAGGATGTAACGGGCCGCGTGGAATATGACGTTACTTCCACTGCAAAGAAGGTCGCCCAAAAGGGCAAGGAATCCTATAAACAGTACCGGGAGGACGCACGTCTGCGGGATGTGGAGGAGCACCTCAGAAACTATGATCCCGAGTTTACACAAACAGCCTCTCCCCGGCAATCTGCCGCCCGAAGAAGCGCAGAGCATCGTGCTCGGAACCAAGCTGCTAATATCCGTACCGGAAGAAACCAAACCATAAAAACAGCAGAGCGCACGGAGCGCACCATCAAGCAGACAGCTCGTTCTGCTGGGCAAAAAACGGTCAAAACAGGAACAAAAAGTGCCGTGAAATCTGCTGAAAAAACAGTGAAAACGGCAGAAAGAACCTCCAAAGCCGCCATCAAAACTGCCGAGGTAACTGCAAAGACCACGGCCAAGGCTGCGCAAACCGCTGCAAAAGCAACGCAGAAGGCGGCTGCCGTAGCAAGGCAAACCGCAATTGCCGCATATAAGGCTGCTGTAGCTGCGGCAAAGGCTACCGCCGCGGCGGTTAAGGCAATCATAGCCGGAGTTAAAGCACTTATTGCGGAGATTGCAGCCGGTGGCTGGGTTGCGGTTGTGGTGGTTATTGTGATCTGTCTGATCGCACTGATCGTCGGGTCGTGTTTTGGCATCTTCTTTTCAAGTGAAAACACTGGCAGTGACCAGACGATGCAGCAG
>Ga0070399_1002096_pt1 | contig 19665 bp, 11 predicted proteins | sample BioMet4_FD_61217 | JGI IMG/M metagenome (GOLD analysis project Ga0070399, IMG submission 61217) | Microbial communities from bioreactor (seeded with sewage sludge) at LBNL, California, USA - Biofuel metagenome 4 (version 1) | ecosystem: Engineered > Bioreactor > Anaerobic > Unclassified ... | reverse complement strand
GGGGCTTGATTTGAACATTCGGTGCGGGAAATCCCAGATTGCCGTCCGGCCCCTGTTTCCGGAAACAGGGGCCGGACGGCAATCTGGGATTTCCCGCACCGAATGTTCAAATCAAGCCCCTTGCATTCGGCTTGGCCTCCGACGTGAAGCAGCCATTCGAATTGTCCGTAGCGAAAGGTTTTGAGGTCGTCGATAATCAGGATGACGTTGCCCAGCCACAGGAAATGCCGGTAGTTGCGAATGAAATTCTGGGAAACCGGTCCGGTGGCGTCGGCCAGAACATATTTCAAATCGCCGTCATCGATCAGGTGTTCCACCGTACCCGGAAATTTCGAGCCGTAATAGGTGTCTTCCGGATTTTCGCCTTCCCCGTTGAAAAGGATCACATTATGAGCTTTGCTCTGGCGATAATATTCATCATACTGCGGGTGCGGGTACCAACAATTGCCGGAATCGATCAGAAAGTTTTCTCCCTGGTGGAACAAAATGAACGACCCGGCGTCGGCATGAGCATGATTCCAGGTGAAACCGGACTTCACTCCTAACATTGTCGCATTGGCTTGCCATGAATTTCGCATCATCACCCAGCCCATGTCGTGATAGATCGCCGACTTGGGCAAGTCCGGTACGGCCGGTGCTTTCGCCAGTTCGGCATCGCCGGGAAAATAAACCAGTCCGAACGGAGTATTTTTTCCCATGCCTTCACGGAAACTTGAATTTTGGGTTTGCTTGAGATACCAGAGATAACGCGGTTGGCGAATCCCGTTGGCCCACAACCACACCAACGGTTGACTGCCGTCGGCGTGAAGTGAACTGTCGCCGAAATTCAGCGACATCATGGCGCCGGAGTTGGGATAGCAGACGTTGAGAAAGAAATCGCCGAGCTTGTCGAGCAGCGGAATATCCGGCAACGGCTTGCCGAACGTGTTGGTCCAGGCCAGACGGAAAATCAAATACTGCGAGAGCCCGTAGTTCATATAACCGACGCTTTCGTAAAAGGCGCCGGACGAATCGAAGTTGGCGGGCTTGTTTTCCAGTACGCTACCGGCATAATGAAACCACTCGACCGATCCGCGTGCAATGGCATCCAGCCAGATTTGGGCGCGAGGTTCTTCATCCATCACCGCCAGCGCGGCGACGCCGGGCAGAAAAACACAGGCGCTCCACCAGTTGTGCCCCATCGTGTCCAAGGCATGAATCCGGTGTTCTCCGTTCAACCAGTCGTTCAGCATCGGCTCGATCCCGTATCGGACCAATGCGGAGGAAATAGTCTTGCGTTCTTCCGGAGACAGAAAGTCGTAGATGCTGTCATATCCGAGGGCAACCTTGAAGCACTTGTGCGCCCCGCTCAACCCGCCTTCCCAGTGATAAGACGAAGTTGCTTTTTCCTGGACGCGGCACTCCTTCAGCAATTGGCCGCGCACTTTTTCCGCATATTGTTTGTCCCCGGTCACCCGATAGGCCAGGCAGAGCGCTTCCAGGCTACCGCCGGTCGCCAGTTTGACAACCTGCGTCCGGGCGGCCGGTATTGTTTTCAACCGGGCGATTTGGGCGTCGGGAAACAACAGCCGGGGATGGGGCAGCGGAGTGGCGGCGGCGGCCGTCAAAACCAGGGACAGCAGAAGCCATCCGTAAACGAAAGTTTTACCGATCATTGCAAGTTTCATGTTAGCTTCCGACTTGGTCAGCGCAGAATGTGAAACGTCTGGCTGACGGGTTCGGCGGATTGAATTTTCGGTTCCGTTGTCCGTCCGTACTGATAAGCCGTGACTTTGACTTCGATCGGGCCATGGGTACATTGCGGCAACGGCGTAAAATACAGAACGCCGTCTTTGAGGTAAGCCGGACCGTAATCGACGAAGTATTCGACCGGCAGTCCCAGCGAACTCGAGGCACCGAGTTTAAGTTCCCGGGTGGCGGCGGAAACGTCCGGTAACGCGGGAAAGCGGATAGTCTGTGCCGCGCCGTCCTTATTTTTCAGCGGAATTCTGACTTCGGCGGGGATTTCGCTACGGCGAAATTCCCGATTGCCGGGATATTCCAGAATCACACTGATGCTGTTGGCCCGGCCGCAGCGGTTGAACCCGTAACGGTCAAAGCGTACGGCGGCATACCCGTGGTTGAGAATCTCGACCGGACCGCAGATGCGTCGGATAACAATATGTTCCGGATCGTCAGGCGGAATGAGTGGCTCGCCGGGTTTCATTCCGGCCCAGGCCGCTTGGCGTCCTTCCGGCACGGTTTTCAGAAAAACTCCGCGCAAAGGGAAACGCTGGCCATCCGCTTCCGGATTGAACTGCAAGGTAAAACCCACATGTCCGCCGTGGTCGAAAATAATCTTTCCATCCTGCGCGAAAGTGGCAATACAATGTTTCTTGTTATTGAAACGGGTAACGTGTTCCTGCATCAGTCGGGCGATTTCTTCATTGAAGACCCAATTGCCTTCCGCGCCGGTATATTTTGCCACGGGCGCGGCGGGCGCGAGCGGAGGAGCGTCATAGCGCCAGAAATCCACATACCAACCGGAAGCCGGATCAATTCTTACCAGCGGCAAACCGCCATTGGGATTGCGGAGTTTGTCCGCCGCCGCTACCCAGGCCCCCAGAAAATCGCAGGTTGTTTCCGGAAAACCGAAATGGGTAGAACTGGGATCGGCCAGGATGGTAAACGGCACATCCGGATAACGGGTTCGGAACTGGGGCGTGCGCCGGTTGTGGCGTCCGCTGTTGCCTTCGCTGTCACGGTGGAGCAGCGGAACGCCTTTCATCTTTTCCAGGTCGGCGGGAGTAACAAACGGATGGTCATAGAGCTTGTTCTGCTTGCCGACACACAGCGTATTGCCGTCATAACTGATGGCTCCCACCGCCCGGTCCGGTTGCCAGGCGGCCAGTTCGTAACCGAAATCCGCCATGGCCGAATGGCCGATACCGATAAACGGGATGGTTTTGAAATAGGCCAGTCCGGTACATGCGGACAATGCATCGAACACCTTTTGCATTCTAGCGCTGTCGGCGGCGACATGATGATTGAAATGTCCGCCGAACATGCCGGTGTCGAGCCAGACGCAACCCCACCCGATTTTCTCCAGATGGTCGCGGAATTCCGGAGCTTCGAGGATCGGTCTTTCCACCATATTGTATTGTCCCACCATCACGCCGCGAATCTTTTGGGCGTCCGGCGGTACCCACAGGAAGGCCCGGACCGGATTGCCGGTTTCCCGGGACGGAACATCCTTCAAGACGGCACAATATTGCCAGACCGCGGTGTCCAGACAGCGACCGGCGAAAGGCGAGGGGAACGGCGTGATTGCGGCGCCGAAAGTATAAACGGACAACAAACTCAAGACCATGAACATTTTTAATTTCATCGTGCGATTCCTTATTTACAATAAGTTCAAATTCTGTTTTTTTAACGTCTGCCGTCGCCGATGCGATAGAGTACCAGCGTCGTGGCCGGTTTGACTTTCATGCTGGTTCCGCCATGAACCTTCGGGCCGTCCGGCAGTACCCGGTATTCGCCGTCTGGAATCTTCAATCGTTTCATCTTTCTTCCTTCATTATGTAAAAAAATAGTAATAGTTCATTTTTCGATAAAAATATTTTCTTTCAAACAATTGCAGTTTTCCAGTCGGTACCACTCGCGTTCATCGGGGAATTCGGTTTTGAGACGGATATTGTCCAAGATAAGATTGCGGGTGTTACGGATATCCAGGCAAGCGGTTCTACTCCAGTCTGGCCAATAGTTTTCCGAGGTTTTGGCGGCGGGATGCTTCTTCAAATCCAACAACGGCGGATAGGGCATATCCGGCATCATCGCCCGTTTTACCGACCCGACGGCACGGTAAGTGATGTTTGACAGTGTAAGCCCATCAATTTTATGATGTTCCTCGGCGTCAACGCGAATACCGTGAAACAGCGGACTGCCCATGACATCATCGTCAAAGCGCCGATGCGTCTTGAGCATTTCTTCCGGCTCGTCAACGATCGTCAGGTTAGTAATGACAATGTCGCGCATAACGCCGATTTCCGGCATTTCGTTTAACCCGATGGACGACCCGATCGCGTCGAGCCGGTTGTTGAGGATGAGGAATATCGGCCGCGACACGTTGCGCATGACCATCCCGTTGGCGACGATATTCCGGATGGTTCCGCCTTCGGTACATTCGATCTTGATTCCTTCTCGCCAGACATTGACAAACGTACAATTGGCAATAACCACATCGGCAATCTCGCCCCGCGACTTCAGGCCAATCCGAATCCCCGCACAGAGCGACGTGAATTCGCAGTTGGCGATATGCACGTTCCGGACCGGATAATCCGCTGAACTGGATTGCAGACAGAGATTGTCATCCGTCCCGACGATTTTACAGTCGGTGATGTAGATGTTCCGCGAACCGTCGAAATCCAGGCCGTCGCCGTTGTAGCGTTTTGCATTGCGGATATCGAGTCCGCGGCACCAGATGTTCTCGCTGTCGAGGATCGCCGTCGTCCACGCGGCGGCATTGTGCAAGCGCAGATTTTCCAGATGAACATTCCGGCCGCGCAACACCCGGATCATCATGGGCCGATAAATATCGCCCGCATTGGGGAATGCTTCGGCATTGCCGTCAATCATCCCGTCACCGCCCAACGCGATGTTTTCGACATCTTCCGCATAGATAAAACACCGATCCATGGCCGTTTCGTTGACATAGCGGTTGTAATGGGTGTCCGTACCGTAATCGGCAATTCGCGGCGAAGCCAGCAAGACGGCGCCGGCCTCGATCTGCAGCCGAACATTGCTCCTCAGATAGAGGGTTCCGCTGACAAAAGTTCCGGCCTGCAACCGCACTTCGCCGCCGCCGGCGGTATGACAGCGATCGATCGCCGCTTGAATCGCCGCGGTATCGTTCTGCCCGCCGCCCGTTTTTAACCGAATCAGCATGATGGTGTCCGCATCCTTATTCCAATATCTGGAATCTCCGGGTCACCGGTTGCGCCGACCGTACTTGCGGCGCATTGGCGGTCCCGTACTGATAGGCTATGACTTCGACATCCACCGGATACCGGGCGCCGACCGGTATCGGAGTGAAAAACAGTTCGTTATCGCACAAATAGGCCGGTCCGTGCACCACAATATATTCCACCGGCATCCCGGTATTGCATTTCGCCGCGAGCTTAATCGACGCCGTTCCGACCTTGACGTTCGGAATGGCCGGAAAATCAATATATTGCCGAATGCCGTTCGTGTTGAAAACCGGCGCATTTGCCGTTGACTGCAACACGCAACGACGATAAACCGAGTCGCCCGGATGGATCGCGATCATCGAAAATTCTCCGGTTCGTCTGCTGGACGTAAAGCCGAAGCGGTCGAAACGCAACGCCATGGTTTCGTCATCGATCCGGACCACGGATCCGCAGTCGGGATAGATATGGATATTTTGAGGGTCATTGCCGTGTTCGATTTTTTCCCCGGCCTTTTTACCGGTCCAACCGGGCGCGCGCCCGGCCGTCACCACGTCAATAAACGTTGCTTTGATCTTAAAACTTTGGCCATCCTTTTCCGGAATAAATTTCGGGTGAATCTGGAAATGATCTTTAAGGTCCGGCAGGACTTTGCCCTGTTGGACATATCCCAACAACTGGACCTTTTTCCCGCGGTACAACGCTTCGTGCGCTTCGTGAAATTGCGCGTGCTCGGCATCAAACACCCAGTTGGCCTCGTCGCCGTACCGGCCTTTCCGGGCTTGAAAACTGCCGATCGGGGCAGCTTTGACGCTCGGCGGATCGTTGTAGCGCCAGTAATCCACAAACCACCCTTGTTTCGTATCGACTTTTTTGAGCGGCATCGTCCCGACGCGGCGCGCCCGGTCCGCCTTTTCCAAATACCGGCCCATGTAGTCAATGATGTTGTCATTGATGTCGAAATGGCTGGATCCGGGATCCATGATTACGGTAATCGCCAGCGCCGGATGAAACTTCCGGGACACAATCGCCCTCAGGTTGGGCGTTCCGCCCACGCCGCCGGAACGAAACAGGAACGGAATTCCTTCCAGCCGGGTTAACGCCTTATCATCCAGAATCGGCTCTTTGCCATATTCGAAATTATAAGTTACGCCCGGTGCGGAGCCGTCAAAGGATATTCCGGCAATTGCCCGTTCCGGCTTCCACGCCGCCAGTTGATACCCGAATCCGGCCATCGCCGAATGCCCCAAGCCGACAAACGGAATATTCGCCAACTCGTTATACCCGGACACCGTAGCCAGATCCTTGAACATCCGGTCGATCGCCTGGGTATGTTCCGGATCGAGGTAATCGAACTGCCCATTGAACTGCTTGCCGCTGAACGGCGACGGCGCAATCCAAATTTCCCCATAGTCCAGTTTCTGCATATATTCGCGGAACTTCGGATGTTCCATAATCGGCCGTTCCAGCATGTTGTACTGCCCCACCACCACCCCGCGCAAATGTTTCGTCCGCGGCGGAATATACAAAAACGCCGTCGACGGCAGATGGTTTTCCGGATTGCACGTTCCCGCCATCGAAATCGACCACTGCCAGACCGAGGTATCCAGTTTCATGCCCCGAAACGGCGACTTCATTTCCTTTGCCAGCGGAATCGGATCGTAAATGCCATTGATGCATGAACCTTTGAACGGCGCCCGTTCCTTAAAGACATCGCAAATCTGCGCGTTTCTCATCGAGTAGAAAACCACCAGCATCTTGACCGCGCCGGGACACGGATCTTTAACTCCCAGCACATCGCTGGTCAGCGTAACTTCTTTGCCGTCGGCAATAATCTTTTTGATGGCAGCGGTAACTTCGACAAATTTGTTGCGGTCGCCCCAGAAGGCACGTCCGAGCGTAAAATTTTTTGTTGCCAGCGGCGTGTTGGCGGCAATCCCGGTAAACGTTTTTTCTTCGAGTTGACGAGTCCGGACCGATCCGTCATTGTCTTGATAGGTGACCCTGATCTGTTTGATTTTACCCGGAGCCACATCTTTCCCGCCCGCCAACGCCACCCCGTTATAAAAACCCAGATAGAGATCGTCGTTGATCCGCGATTTCTTGAATTCCTCCGTTACGTTCGACCACTTGCTCTCCGCCCCGGTCTTCACCTCCAGAATTTCCAATGCCGAGGCACTATAAGTTCCCAACGCCAAAACCATTGCAACCAGCCATCCGCGTTTCATGGTACCGCTCCCTATTTAGAGTCATTGGTATTTTCAATTTTTTCCGTCTGTTCCAGCAGTTTGCCGTTGCGATATAGTTTTACGGTCGGAATCGCCTTGCGGTCATTCAAGCCGTCGATTCGGATCCGATCCGTCGTTCCGTCAATCAGCTTCACTTCCACCGTGGCCGCGTCAAGCGCCTTGGCCGACGCCACCCTGGCCTTTCCTTCGCGCGGTTCCAGAACGGTCAAAAAGTGTGCGTCCCTGCCTACGCTATGTACCCCGATGATCTTACGCAGATTTTCTTCCTGCCCGGCGGGAAAATCGCCGCCCACGACCGCTTTCAGCCGCACGGCATGAAGTTTGTCAATTGCAAAAGTAAGTGTTCCCGGCTGCTTGTCCTGGGTCGGTTCCGCCCCCAGCGTATCGACATAAGGCATGCCGGCAATTCGTACCGGACCGCCGTAATAATCAACTCCAGTCGGCGGGGCTTTCCGGAGTCCTTTTGTTTCAGCCTTTACGTCGCCCAGACGGATGGTCTTGCCGTCACGAGTTTGCAATTTGGCATCCGTCCAGAACAGCGTATCGGCGGCATGGCGGCCATCTTTTACCGTTGTCAGTGTCAGTTCTTTCACGCTGGTCACATCGACGTCGATCATGTCCCGGCCCAGAATCCACGTCTGCAACACGCCAGAAGCCAACGTCCGTCCATCGCCTTTTACTTCATATTTAAGCTGTTTGGCAACCGCCTGGCTTTCCGGGTAATCGCCGCGCCACGCCTGCCCCTGACCCGGTGCAAGCAAATAGGCGTCGACTATCAACTCGCCGGGTTCATGGAAGAAATCATCGGTCAGCTCAAACGGACGGCGCTGATTTCTGCCATCCTGGCCTTTCGCGTTGAAATGATAACGGCTGGTTACTTTGGCCGGTGCGGTCATGGCATATTCATCGATGTTGACGATGAACTGTCCCGAACTCAACGGGGAGGCATCGAACTGGTTGCGATGTCCCGTCGGTTTCAATCCGGCTTCCGGCTGCGCCCCGCGCAAACTTAACAGTTGATCAAACGAGTGTTCTTGCTCGCTCTGCAAATAATCCGCCACCACCACATAATCGTCCGTCACCAACTGCAAGCGGCGCTGGAACACCGGTTCGGTATAATCGGTGACCTCGCCGATGGCGGGATGTTGCGCCGGAATCTCGACATAACGTTCCGCTCCGGCTTGGATTGCCGCAATTTTATCATAGCCGCCCAGATACGGCGGGTTGCTCCACCGGGCCGAACTATCCGCCCCCACGGCCTGTAGATACCGACCGGAATGAAATAGCAACAGACGACATGCGGTCGGTTCCTGCATTTTCCCGTCCACCACCACCATGTTGTGCGACAGCGACGTCTGAACCCACCACTTATACAAGTAGCTGCCGTAGCCGTACCAACTGGTTTCCGGATTGTAAAAGCCACGCCCATAACGCATCATGCACAACAAACTGAGGCGGTCGAAGTGCCCGTGATAGCCGCCGTGCGTTCCGTACTTGAACCCCACCTGAAGCCGCTTGCGGATATCGCCGGACTGTGACCGCAGAACCGCGATCCCGGCATTGTCGCTATGCGCCGATTCGGCATAAAGTTTCGGCGTATCCGCGGGCAGTTCACCGGCCCCGTAAATCAGATCGCGTTCCGCACTCCCTTTCAGGATCGCGGCATAGCGCGGATCTTTAAAAACATAATACGCCAGCGCATAACAATTGCCGGCCACTTCGGCCTCGTGTCCGTCGCCCATTCCGAACATCACGCCGCGATAATCCGGATACGGCAGAATGCCGTCCCACATTGCTTTGAACCCGAGCATATTGTGTTTGGTCGGACCAAATTTCTGGAAGTTCATGCCCTGATATTTGCTGAATTCATAAGGATGCCGCCCGAGGATGTCGGTGTTCGATGACGGGAATTGCCGATTGGTCAGATCGATTCCGAACGGCTGCGCCGCCAGCGCCAGCTTGGTAAAACCTTCGGCACAGTGAAGATTGTAGGTGATCGCCATTTCAAACCACCAGCCGTCATCCATCGTCCCGTAGCGAAATTGATCGATCAACCCGGTCGGCCCATGCAACAGCATATTGAAACGTACGATATCGTGCAACGCCAGGGCGCAGAACGCGGCCGGCACCTGATTGAAAATCGTCCAGTTGGAAATACCGCTGTCGCCCATCCGGTCAATAATGGTATCGACGTAAAGCCGCATCGTATTTTCCACCTGCGCGCACTCGGCTGGAGTCAGACGATCCCGAATCGCGTCATAGGCTTGAGAAAGTACTTCGAACGTCCCGCCTTCCTGGGGAATGCCTTGACTGGTAGCGTGCAACAATACCGGATACCCGTCTTTCGGATTGCTGAACAACAGCAGGAACGCACGGATCTTCTGCAAATATTTTTCTTCTCCGGTCAGCTTGTAGGCAATGACGCAACTCCGTAACTTCTCTTCATACCGGGTCCGCACTACGCCCATGGTCCCCTGATCGGACATGACCCCGGCTTTTTCCGGCGGATTCCAGCCATTGGCCAGCTCCAGAATCTTGGCATACTCTTTCCGGGCCCAATCGTATTGCCGGATCTTGGCCGCCACTTCCTGCCATCCCTGGGCATTTTGCAACAAAAACGGCGACGGCACCCGCTGAACCGTAATAAATTCCAATTCCGCCGCCTGCGTTCCCGCCCCCAGCGGCGTTACCTTAACCAGTTGACGTTCATGAGCACCCGCCGGCAACTGGACCGGGACGGTAACCGCAAGTTTTACCTTCCGGGTTTCGCCCGACGACAATTGCAATTCATCGGCTGAAAGCCTGGCCGGCATTCCTTCCCAACCGCGTTTTTCCAGGCCCAACCGCAAAGACTGTGGTCGGTCGGTGCAATTTTTTACCGTAAATTCATATTCGGTCTGCCCGTTTTCCGCCGCCTTCGATCGAATATTGGCAGCCAGCTTCACCGTCGGCGCTTCCAACAGGCGAATATTGCGGATTTCCGCCTTGCCGGATTGTCCGTAAAACCGGATTTGACCGATGAACTTCAAGAACATCTGATCGCCGCGCGCATAATCGAAGGACGTAATCGGCAAGTCTACGGTCTGCCACTGCGGCGACGCCGCTACGCGAAATGCGGCAGCAGCAGCTTCGGCCAGATCTTTTCGTCCTTCCTGTTGAACCCGCCGGATTTCCGCTCGACCGCAGAAGGTCTCGGGACCCGGATTCAGAACATCAAACCGCAGGGCATAATACTGACGCAAGTCATACGAAGAATCATTCAACAATACCAGTCCGTGCCAATACCAACCTCGCTTTCCCGCCGGCGCGTTGAGTTGAATACGATCCCCGGCGATCAAAGTTGCCGCCGTTAGCCTGTTGAATTCACCCGTTACCACCGCGCCATCGACGCCGAGCGCACAGCACAACAACAGGATGGCCGCAGTCTGTCGGATGACCGTATTTATATTCATCGTGATTGATCTTTCCTTTTTGAGATTACGCAATGGTCGTCGAGTAGGGTTCCTGCCCCGAATAAGCTTGCCGACCGCTTACGGAGTCCATCTCCGCAACGCGACCGGCAACATAAATTCATCCCAACCGCGCTATTAATCATTGAGGGCTGTCGTCCATAACCCATTGGCCGTTACGCCATTCCCGGTTCCGATTGTTTCCAGCGGTCTCAGCCCTTCCACGTGGCTGTCGACAAAGAGGTAATTCCACGATTTGTCGTGCGTCGTTGCCGTGCTGAAAATAGTCTTGCTCAACGAACCGTCCGAAGTGGCTTCCTGCTGTGCGGCCGGACCATATACCGCGGACCACGCGGTCGAATCCACATAGGCACTGGCTGCCGCCTGCATCGGATGTTCGGCAATGATAATCACTTGCGAAGCCCCTCGAATTTTACCGATTTTATTAACGTAAACTTGAGTACTGGTATAATCGGAAAGATAGTTTGCGCTATTGCGATTTTCTCTGACATTATAAGAATAGGATCGCGCGTAAATGCCATTGGTAGTCGTCATAATCCGGGGATCGGAAGGACAATGGAAAACCTGTGCGCTTTGTATACCTCGAGTATCCCAGTTGTTTTTCACGGTGTAATAATTGGTGAAAATAAGCATGCTCCATGGGTTGCGGCCCGTCGAGTTGTACCAGGGGAGCACATAGTCGTCATTATCGGTACTGTATAACTGGGCAAACGTTCCGATTGCTTTCAGGTTGTTGGTGCAGCTGATTTTCTTGGCCGTGTTCCGCGCTTTGTTCAAGGCCGGCAATAACATTGCCGCCAGAATCGCAATGATGGCAATAACAACCAGGAGCTCGATGAGCGTAAAATTGACCGTCTTAACACGGTTGTTGAAAGTCGGTCGACCGAGAAATGCTTTCCGGGTATCCATTTTCATCACCTCATCCTATGTGGGGAAACGGTTGTCTTGCCCTTATTCTGCTAATTTTGATTCGGGTGCCATACTGTGAATCTTAGGCCGTTTAGAAATAACCTTGATCTTTGCCCGGTGCTCGTGAATGCTTTGGGTGCCGCCGGCTCGTTCCATACCGGAATCGTCGGCAATCCCAAAATCAAATCACGATCATTCCGGCAAATTGTCAAGTTAATTTCTTCACAGCTACTAAGGAGCTGTATAAAAATAACCTTTACCTCGGCGTGTTTCTTTCGGTTGCTTTGTGGTTTGCCGATTGGTTACATAGCTGAAGCTATGCGCCGCATCGGCAATGCCCCCAATCATTCCGAAATCATTCACGCATCTTGTAAAGTTTATTTTCAAACAGCTCCTTAGCATTGTGTTCTTGTCCATCTCTGATATTGATTGTAACGTTCTCCTCCCAAAATGTCAACCGAACTTTTAGCAAATTACAAAATAATTTGCATTGAAGCCGCGCAACTTCTCCTGTTGTCGTCACACTCTCTTTTTTTATACGAAGGAACTGTTGTGCTTTATGACTGTCATCAATAAGTTTTTTTTCAGAAAACCGTTTCGACCTGAAACAGCTACTTCCCGATATTGCGACGGATTATGCAGGTTCTGCTTCTGCTGACATGAATGATGGTAAGACTGTCAGCATAATAACCATTTTCTTATTTACGGAAAATATTATATGCCAGACAGATAGCGGTCAGTAAAAATCATCCTCGGTTGACGGTGTCGCCCGCTTCCTCAGCATTCAATCCGTTTTTTGAGCTCCGGCACCAGATTGGTAATGTCGCCGGCGCCGATCACTGCGATTACCGCCGGTTTCTTGGCCACTCGCAAAACCGCCTGCGCCATCCGCGCCCATGGAAAATCGAGGTAGCGGGCTTTGCCGCCAACTTCTTCCGCCAGCATTTCGCTGGTGATGGCTTTCTTTTCCGACCACGCGGCAAAAACCGGCGTAATCAACACTACATCGGCATACGTCCGCAGGATATCGGCAAATTCTTCCAGATAGCGTTCCAGCCGGGCATAACGGTGCGGCTGAAATACCACGCAAAGCTGCCGTTCCGGGAACCGTTTTTTCAATGTGCTCAAGGATGCTTTCACTTCCGTCGGATGGTGCGCGTAGTCTTCAATCAAACAATAATCCGCCGACATCAGATGTTCCGTCATGCGCCGGGCCACTCCGGCGTACGACCGCAACGACCGCAACGCCGAACCGTATTCGATGCCCAGTTCCGCTGCCGCTTCCACCGCCAGCGCCGCATTGATCAATTGATAGTCGCCCCAAGTCCGGTAGAGTTGCGGATCGAATTCCTCGAAATATCCCGGCGTCAGAATGTCGTTTCGCTGAAGTTCGATGCGGTCGGGATGGTCGTGAAACAGCGTCGACGTGGTGGCATCCGCCACATAGATGATTTTCGGCGCCCGGGCGGCAAAAGTTTTGAAATTGTTCATCAGCTGGGAAACGCCGCCTACACTCCAGCAGTGATCGTCTTCCACGTTGGTGATGATTCCGATATGAGAATCGATCAAGGTATGGGAGCCATCGCTTTCGTCGACTTCCGTCACAAAAACGTCGCCGTCGCCCGCCGACCACGCCGGCATGCCGAGCGCCTTGCCGCCGATCATATAGCCGATATCCAGATGATGCGCCAGCAGAATATGGACCAGCATCGTCGTCACCGTGGTTTTGCCGTGTGATCCGCTGATGGAAATCGTTCGCCGGTATGACGACGTCAGCCGCGCCAGCATTTCCCCCCGCCGGAGACATTCCCAGCCGCGTTTGCGGGCGGCCGTCAATTCCGGATTGCTGTCTTTGACTGCGGAGGAGTAGACCACCACGGCATCCTGTCCGTCCGGCGGCATGTTCAGCGTGGAATGACCGATGGAGAAGCCGATCCCGTTTTTTTCCAGCTCGACGGTTTTCTCGCTGGCTTCCAGGTCCGACCCGGTCACCCGGCATCCCTGTTTATGCAGGATCAACGCCAGCGGCGCCATCCCCACGCCGCCGCACCCGATAAAATGAACCGGCCGATTTTTGATTTTTTCCAGATAATTGCTCATACTGCTCTGCAATTCCTCATTCGTTAGCAATCAAAAGTTTTTCCCTTCATTGGGGATTTTCCAGACCGAACTGAGTATCGTACAATTTTTTATACCGACCGCCACAAGCCAGCAATTCGTCGTGCGTACCATATTCGATAATCCGGCCTTTGTCCAGTACCAGAATCATATCGGCGTGTTTGATCGTACTCAATCGGTGAGCAATGGCAAACACCGTACGGTTGGTCATCACCTGGTTCAGCGATTCCTGGACCAGCCGTTCGGTAACCGTATCCAGCGCACTGGTCGCTTCGTCGAGAATCAGGATTGGCGGATTCCGCAGAATGGCGCGGGCAATGGCGATGCGCTGCTTTTCCCCACCGCTGAGCCGACAGCCCTTTTCGCCGGCGATCTTATTATAGCCGTCACGGTCGCCGATGATGAACTGGTGGGCGTTGGCCTGACGGGCCGCTTCTTCAATCTGGGCGGGGGTGGCGTCGAAATCGCCGTAGCGGATATTGTTGGCGATGGTGTCGTTGAACAGAATGGCGTCCTGGTTAATGATGCCGATCAGCCGCCGCAACGACGAGATTTTGAAGTCGCGCACATCCACGCCGTCAATCGTCACCCGGCCGGAACTGGCATCGTAGAAACGGGCGATCAGGTTGGCGATGGTCGTTTTGCCGGACCCGGTTTCTCCCACCACCGCCACCACCTGTCCTTTGCGGATTTTGAAATTAACATCGGTCAGAATATTTTTGCTGGTATCGTAGTAAAAATTCACGTGTTCGAGCGCAATTTCGCGGTTGAATTCCTTGACTTCCACGGCCTTCGGCGATTCCAGCACTTCCGGCTGCAAATCCAGCAGCGCGAAATAGCGGTCGGTGGCCGCCATGCTCCGCTGGAAATAGTTGCTGACGTTGGCCAGGTCCTTGATCGGACGGTATGCCATGATCGCCGGAATCAGCAGCGCCGCCAGTTCCGTCAACGTCACTTCCCGGCTGTAGGCATAGACCAGAAAAACCAGTGTGATCGTCACCGCCACGATTTCCATCAGCGGCGCCATGAACAACTGCATTTTCAACGCTTTGATCACGATCCGGGTGTATTGCCGGTTGGTGTCCTTGAACCGCCGCATTTCATAATCTTCGGTGTTGTAGGCCTTGATCACGATCATTCCGGTGAAGACTTCGTGCATCCGGGAAACCACGTCGGCAATCTTTTTGAAGGAATTTTTGTAGACTTTCCGGATCGCCCGGCTCAACAGCAGAATCGGCAGCACGCAGAGCGGCATTCCCACAAACAAAATGATAATCAGCGTATAGTTCTGATAACGGCTGCTGGCGATAAAGATCGCCGCCACACAGGCCAGAATTTCGATCGGGCAACGGGTCGCGTCGGCCACGACGTTGGAGACGGCCGTTTCGATGGCCGCGGTATCGTTGGTACACCGGCTCAACAGTTGGCCGATATCGGTCTTTCCATAGAATTTCATCGACTGCGCCAGCAGTTTCTTAAAGACTTCGTTACGCAGGTCGGCAATCACCTTCGTTCCCACCGACCGCGTGTAGTAACGGTTCACGTAGGTGGCAATGTTCTTGACTACCCATCCCAGCACGAACGCCAGCACATAGATCATAAAGAACTGCCACGACATCTTGCCGGCCGCGCTGGCCAGCGGCAACTCGAAATGCCCCCAGCCGTTCCAGACGATCCGCTCTTTGCTCACATCCACCGGCAAAAACGGACACCATTTCTCCAGAAACCCCCGAATGCTGCGGATGGCTTCCGACAATTTGGGGTCTTTTTCATGCGGGGCCAGTGTTTCCGTAACCAGTTTGACTCGGGCGTCGTGCGAGAGTGCCGGCTGTGTTTCCACCTGCGACACGATCTGTTCGGCGGTCATCGAGGTTTTCTTGTTTTGGGCCGGATTGGCCGAGTCGATGGCGTCCATCATATGCGGCACCACCAGCAAACTGGTCAGCAGCGAACCGCCCACCAGAAACCCGGCCAGAATCCCGATCGTCAACCGCCATTTGTAAGGACCGGCATATTTAATCAGCCGCCAGTAGCTCTGGTGTTTGACGTCATTGATCGAATCGCGCTCGGACGGCGCGGATGCGTTGTTGCTCATCTTTTTCCTGTCAACCCACAATTCGGAACTTTAGTGAAGCGCGGCGGCAATCGTCTGAACCACATATTCCCGCTGTTCGCGCGTGGATTCCGGATAAATCGGCAGCGCCAGAATTTCTCTGGCCGCCTGTTCGCTGGCCGGGAAATCGCCTTCGTGATACCCCAGATCGCTGAAACATTCCTGCCGGTGCAGCGGCACCGGATAATAGATGTCGCATCCAACACCTGCCGTCCGCAACGCATCCCGAACCGCATCGCGTTTGCCGTTTTTCACCCGGATTGAGAACTGATTATAAATATGACGGGTGGCATAGGGGGCCACGCCGGGCAACACCACGCGGTCGGCGTGAAGTCCTGCCGCCGCAAACAATTCGCGGTATTCGTCCGCGTTGCGCTGCCGGGCCGCCGACCAGTCGTCCAGATGTTTCAGTTTGATCGACAGGATGGCCGCCTGGAGCGCGTCGAGCCGGAAATTGCCGCCGACGTATTTATGGAAGTAACGCGGATTCATCCCGTGATTGCGGAAAAATTTCAACATTTCGCTACGCTTGGCGGCGTTGGTGGTCACCAGCCCGCCGTCGCCGAAGCAGCCGAGGTTTTTACTGGGGAAGAACGAGAAGCAGCCATAATCGCCGATCGACCCCACGCGTTTGCCTTTGTATTCGGCGCCGATCGCCTGACAGGCGTCTTCGATGACGGTCAGATGATTTTTTGTTGCCAGCGCCATGATCGGTTCCATGTCAGCCGCCTGGCCGAACAGATGAACCGGAATAATCGCCCGGGTCCGGGCCGTGATTTTACGTTCCACGGAATCGGGATCGAGGTTGAACGTGACCGGATCGATATCGGCAAACACCGGTTTGGCACCCACCCGACTGATCGCGCCGACGGTGGCGAAAAAGGTAAACGGCGTAGTAATCACTTCGTCGCCGGGGCCGAGGTCTTCCACCATCAGCGACATCAGCAGCGCGTCGGAACCGGAAGAAACGCCGCAGGCGAACGGACTCCGGCAATAGGCGGCCAGTTCCTGTTCCAGTTTTTCCACCTTGCTGCCCAGAATAAACATCTGCGAGTCGCAAACGGCGTCGATTTCCGCCATGATTTCCGCTTTCAACTGGTGGTATTGCGGTTTCAGATCAAGTAAGGGTACCTGCATAGCCGTTGTCTCCAAATATATGATGTTATTGCTCAAAACCGTTTTTTCATCTCGGGTCCGACATCCCTACCGGGCCGCGGCACACTAAATCAACTTCCAATATAGTCCGCATTCCGTTTTTTTTAAGCGGATTATCGAAAAATGCCGAAAAAAAGCCCCTTCTCCTTTTTTGTCCTTTGGTTATTGGCTAAAATCAGATATTGTTATAGGCGTCGTTTTTTTCCATTTTTCATTTCGCTCTAATCAGGAAGACAACGTGACGGATGCGGTAGAACAGATGCTCACGGTCGAACGGCTCGCGTTCGGCGGAGATGGCGTCGGTCGGCTGGACGGCAAAGTTTGCTTTGTTCCCGGCGTCGCGCCCGACGAACAAGTGGCCGTCACGATCACGGAAGAACGGAAGAACTTTTGCCGCGCCCGGCTGAACGCCGTTCGCCAGTCCTCGCCGCACCGGATCGTGCCGGGCTGTCCGCTGGCCGGAAACGGCTGCCCCGGCTGCGTCTATCAACATCTCGACTATCCGACGGAAGTCGCGGCCAAGCACGGCCAGTTGCAGGATCTGCTCCGGCGGTTGGGCGGCATCGATTCCGCCCCGGTCCTGCTGCCGCCGCAGGCGTCGGCGCAGGATCACGGTTATCGCAACAAGTTGACGCTCCATGTGCAGCGTCAGGGCACGCAGATCAAACTCGGCTATTTCATGGCGGACAACCGGACAGTGCTCGATCTGCCGTCCTGTCCGCTGGCGGTACCGGAGCTCAATCAACTGCTCGCAGCCAAGCGCAACGAACCCGATTTTCTCGCCGGTTTGACCGACGGCGCCAACGTTACGTTCCGATGGACGCCGTATGACGGTGCGCAAGTCTGGCCGACGTCTTCGCCGCCGCCGGCCTGGCTCCGGGAGAGTACGCCGGGCGGCGACTTGTCGGTACCGGCCAACAGTTTCTTTCAAGTCAATCCGGCCGCCTCCGGACTGTTGTTTCAAGCGGTTCAGGAGTTGCTCCGACCGCTCCGGCCCGAACGGTTCATCGACCTCTATTGCGGCGTCGGCTTTTTCAGTCTGGCGGCAGCGGCACTGGGCGTACCGGAAGTGACTGGCATCGAAAGCGATCCCGAGGCGGTAAGCGCTGCCGGCCGGAATCTGCAAGCCATCCCCGGCTGCCGTGCCGTTTTTTCCGCGGGACGCGTGGAACAGACGTTGCGGCATTTTACGCGCAACCTGTTGCCGCCGACGGCCGTATTGCTGGTCGATCCGCCGCGTACCGGATTGTTGCCGGAAGCCCTGCGCGCGCTGCTTCGGTGGCAGCCCCACGAACTGATTTACGTATCCTGCGCTCCGGACACGCTCTGCCGGGATTTGAAACTTCTGTTGGCCGGCGGCTACGAATTGAAAAGCGTACGCATGGTGGATATGTTTCCCCGTACCGCGCATTTTGAAACTATTAGCTGGTTGACGTATCATGGATAATCCCCAGGATTTGCGCAAAGGACATCGCGAACGACTGCGACAGCGTTTTCTCAATGCCGGTCTCAAAGGGTTTCACGATTACGAAGTACTGGAATTGTTGTTGACGTTTGCCATTCCTCGCCGCGATGTCAAACCGCTGGCGAAAGCGTTACTGGCGCAGTTTAAGAGTCTGGCCGGCATTCTCGATGCTTCCCATGCGGAACTCTGCGAAGTGAAAGGTATCGGCGACAACGGCGCCGTGTTGTTGACGTTGCTCAAACAACTCTGCGGCGCTTACCTTGCGGAAAAAATGCGGGAAGGCGATGCGCTTACCTCGCCCCGGGCCGTTCGCGACTTTGCCCGGATGTGTCTGGCCGGGTTGCCGGAAGAAGCGTTCATGGTGATCTATCTGAACGTCAAAAACCGGGTAATCGAGTATGAAATCGTCAACCGGGGTACCGTCGACCAGGCCGCCGTCTATCCCCGCAACATCATCAAAAACACGCTCCATCACAACGCCACCGGGCTGATTCTGGTTCACAACCACCCCAGCGGCGTCTGCGAACCCTCCAGCGACGATGTCCGACTGACCGACGCCATCCGCCAGGCCACGCAGACGATCAACGTCCGGATTCTCGATCATATCATTGTCGGCAAAGGCGGCTATTTCAGTTTTGTCGAACACGGTCTGCTGCCGCAGCCGTAGCGTTCTGGTTCCCGCTGCGGGAAAAATAGGTTGTTTTTTCCGTCTCAAGCCAAGTTGCAACCAAGCGGCGGAAAAAGTATATTGGCAAGATTTAGGATAATTTACGGACAGAGGAATACCATGGCTGAAATTCGCAACGTCGCGGAACTGTTGACCGCGGCGGCACAGCAATACCGGGATCGGGACGCCGTACTTGCGCCCGTCGCGCTTGACTCCGACCATCATGTCACCTTTCAATCGCTGACTTTCGCGCAACTGGAAAATCTGGTCAACGCCTACAGCCGGTACTTCGTGGACCACGGCATTCGCCCCGGCATGAAAGCGCTGATGATGATGCGCCCCGGACTGGAATTCACCGCCGCCGCCTTCGCCATGTTCAAAACCGGGGCCGTTCCGGTCCTCATCGATCCCGGCATGGGACGCCGCAACTTTCTCAATTGCGTCCGCAATACGCGGCCGGAAGCGTTGGTCGCCCTCTCCGCCGTTCACTGGTTGCGCTACTTGGTGCCCGGCAGTTTCCGTAGCGTCAAACTGGCGTTTTCCGGCGGCAAACTGCCGCCGCCTGGCGTGTTCCGG
>Ga0070399_1002077_pt1 | contig 19755 bp, 17 predicted proteins | sample BioMet4_FD_61217 | JGI IMG/M metagenome (GOLD analysis project Ga0070399, IMG submission 61217) | Microbial communities from bioreactor (seeded with sewage sludge) at LBNL, California, USA - Biofuel metagenome 4 (version 1) | ecosystem: Engineered > Bioreactor > Anaerobic > Unclassified ... | reverse complement strand
TATAAACCTGCAAATCGTCAATCTCTTCGGTAAAAGACAACCATCAAACCACACGCCACCATTCATAAGTATCAAATTAGTGTCAAATGAAAACAGAAAAAGCCCGCAACCCCTTATAAACGCTGGAGTTGCGGGCTATATGTTTTATCCGTCAGGCTCATTCGAACTCAATCGTTGCCGGCGGTTTTCCGGTCAGATCGTACATGACGCGGTTCACGCCGCGGACTTCGTTGATTATGCGGCTTGTCACTTTCTGAAGGACCGCATAGGGGATCTCCGCACTTTCCGCCGTCATAAAATCAACGGTCTTCACGGCACGGAGGGCGATCGCATAATCGTAGGTACGCTCGTCTCCCATGACGCCGACGCTCCGCATGTTGGTGAGCGCGGCAAAGTACTGGTTCAGTTCCCTGTCCAGTCCCGCATTGGCAATCTCCTCCCGGTAGATTGCATCCGCTTTCTGAACAATCTTTACCTTTTCCGCCGTGATATCCCCGATGATTCGGATGCCGAGTCCCGGTCCCGGGAACGGCTGCCGCATGACCAGCTTCTCCGGAATTTTCAGCTCCAGTCCGACTTTCCGCACCTCGTCCTTAAAAAGATAGCGCAGGGGCTCAATGATCTCCTTGAAATCCACATAGTCGGGAAGACCTCCGACATTGTGATGGGATTTGATCACGCCGCTCTCTCCGCCCATGCCGCTTTCCACGACATCCGGATAAATGGTTCCCTGCACCAGGAAATCCACCTTCCCGATTTTCTTTGCTTCCGCTTCAAAGACACGGATGAATTCCTCGCCGATGATTTTTCTTTTCTTCTCCGGCTCCGTGACACCCGCAAGTTTCGAATAGAACAGTTCGTGCGCATCCACATGGACAAAATTAAGATGGTACGGTCCCTTCGGCCCGAACACTTCCTCCACCTGCGCCGCCTCGTCCTTCCGCAGCAGGCCGTGGTCTACGAACACGCATGTCAGCTGCTCTCCGATTGCCTCGGACATGAGGACTGCCGCAACGGAGGAATCAACCCCGCCCGAAAGTGCGCAGAGCGCTTTCCCGTTTCCGACTTTCTTTCTGATCTCCTCGATCGTATTCCTGGCAAAGTCCTCCATTTTCCAGGTGCATCCGCATCCGCAGATATCCCGCACGAAATTACCGAGGATTTTTGTTCCTTCGACCGTGTGCAGCACCTCCGGATGGAACTGGATGGCGTACAGTTTCTCCGCCTCGTTTTCCGCGATCGCGACCGGGCAGTTCCGGGAATGGGCTACCACGGTAAAGCCCGGCGCCAGTTTTTTAATATAATCAAAGTGGCTCATCCAGACGACCGTGGTGGACGGAACATTTTTTACAAGCGGTGAGGACGGCTTATCGATCGTGACTTCGGTCTTTCCGTATTCGCGGTCGGAAGCACGTTCCACTTTCCCTCCGAGGAGTTCGCTCATGAGCTGTGCGCCGTAGCAGAGGCCGAGCACGGGAATTCCCAGATGAAACAGTTCTGTCGTATAGGTCGCCGCGCCCGGTTCGTAGCAGCTGTTCGGGCCGCCGGTCAGGATGATCCCCTTCGGGTTCTTCTCTTTTATTTTTTCGATCGGCGTGTGATACGAAAAGATCTCACAGTAAACGTGATTCTCTCTCACGCGTCTTGCGACAAGCTGATTGTACTGGCCTCCGAAATCCAGAACGATTACGGTCTCCTGATTTCTGATTTCCATTCTGTCCCCCTTTTTCATCCCGGAAAATATCCGGTCAAGATTCTTTTAAAATTTCCGCATCCTGCGGTCGGTTATTTTACAGATAGGGCTTCAGGAACTGTCCTGTATAGCTTTCCTTTACCCGCACGATCTCTTCCGGCGTTCCCTTCGCGATCACGGTTCCGCCCCGGTCTCCGCCTTCCGGTCCCATGTCTATGATATAGTCTCCCGTCTTGATGACGTCGAGATTGTGCTCGATCACGATCACGGTGTTCCCGCCGTCGGAAAGACGTCTCAAGATATCCACAAGTTTATGGACATCCGCGAAATGAAGTCCCGTGGTCGGTTCGTCCAGAATATACATGGTCTTTCCGGTTCCTCTTCTGGAGAGCTCCGTTGCCAGCTTGATCCGCTGCGCTTCTCCTCCGGAGAGTTCCGTGCTGGGCTGCCCGAGTCTGATATAGCCGAGTCCCACATCGTAGAGCGTCCTGATTTTATTCAGGATGGTCGGGACATTTTTGAAGAATTCCAGTGCTTCCTCCACGGTCATGTTCAGGACATCGTAGATGGACTTCCCTTTGTATTTCACGTCTAGCGTTTCTCTGTTGTACCGCTGCCCGTGGCACACTTCGCACGGCACATAGACATCCGGCAGGAAGTGCATTTCAATCTTGATGATGCCGTCGCCCGAACATGCCTCGCACCGTCCGCCCTTCACGTTGAAACTGAAACGACCTTTCGTGTAGCCCTTGGCCTTGGCATCAGGCGTCGCAGCGAACAGATCCCGGATCATATCGAACACGCCGGTATAGGTTGCAGGGTTGGAGCGCGGTGTTCTGCCGATCGGAGACTGGTCGATCGCGATGACTTTGTCGAGCTGCTTCAGTCCGTCTATGGTTTTGAACTTTCCGGGAATTTCATGCGAACGGTTCAGCTTCCGGGAAAGGAATTTAAACAGGATCTCGTTCACCAGGGAAGATTTTCCGGAACCGGATACGCCGGTCACGACCGTCATGATGCCGAGCGGAAACTTCACGTCGATGTTCTTTAAATTGTGTTCCTGCGCGCCCTTCACGGTGAGCCATCCGGTCGGCTTCCTCCGTTCTTTCGGAACCGGGATCTTCAGTTTTCCGGAAAGATACTGTCCCGTGATCGATGCGGGATTTTTCATGATGTCTTCCGCGGTTCCCTGGGCCACAACTTCGCCGCCGTGTTCGCCGGCACCCGGACCGATATCCACGATCCAGTCCGCCGTCCGCATGGTGTCCTCGTCGTGCTCCACCACGATCACGCTGTTTCCCAGATCTCTTAAGTGCTTCAGCGTTCCCAGCAGTTTTTCATTGTCACGCTGATGAAGGCCTATGCTCGGTTCGTCCAGAATATATGCGACACCCACCAGCCCCGAACCGATCTGCGTCGCCAGACGGATCCTCTGCGCCTCTCCGCCTGACAGCGTCGCCGTTGCACGGGAAAGCGTCAGATAATCGAGGCCCACATCAATCAGGAAGGAGACCCGGTTCCGGATTTCCTTCAAGACCTGTGCGCCTATGGTCATCTGCATTTTGCTGAGTTTCAGTCCGTCGGTAAAATCGCGGAACTTCGTGATGGACATGTCCGTTGCATCGAAGATGTTCTTCCCTCCTACCGTCACCGCAAGAGAGGATTTCTTCAGCCGCTTTCCGCCGCATACCGGACACGGCGTGATCCGCATGAACGTTTCGTACTCTTCCTTGGAGGAATCCGAAAAGGTTTCCCTGTAACGACGGTTCACGTTCTCGATCAGCCCCTCGAAGGCCACATCATATACACCTTCTCCGCGCTGGCTCTTATAATGAACTTTGACTTCCTCTCCGCCCGTTCCGTAAAGTATGATGTCCTTGATTTTTTTCGGATACTTTTCAAACGGCGTGTCCAGATCGAAATGATATTTCTGTTCGAGCGCCACCAGCACCGCATTGGTAAAGCTTCCTTTGTCCGCGCAGGACTGCCACCCCATGACGGTGATGGCACCCTCGTTGATGGAAAGCGTCTGATCCGGGATCATGAGGTCCGGATCGAATTCCATTTTGTAGCCGAGGCCCAGGCACTCCGGACAGGCGCCGAAGGGATTGTTGAAGGAAAAGCTTCTGGGTTCGACTTCGTCGATCGATATTCCGCAGTCCGGGCAGGCGTAGCTCTGCGAGAAATTGATTTCCTCGGGATGTCCGCTCTTCCGGTCCGGAGAAGCATCCACGATATCCGCCATGGCAGTCCCGCCGGTAAGCGCAAGAGCCGTTTCCAGCGAATCCGTGAGCCGTTTCTCTATTCCCTGCTTTACGACAAGCCGGTCCACCACGATCTCGATCGAATGCTTGATGTTCTTGTCCAGTTTGATTTCTTCCGTCAGGTCGTACAGATTGCCGTCGACCCGGACCCGGACGTATCCGCTTTTCTTTGCCTGCTCGATCACCTTCTCATGCCGGCCCTTTTTTCCTCTGACGACGGGCGCAAGGATCTGCATCCTTGTGCCTTCCGTAAGTTCCATCAGCCGGTCCACCATCTGATCGATGGTCTGCTTCTGGATGGGTTTCCCGCAGTTCGGACAGTGCGGCACGCCGATGCGGGCGTAAAGAAGACGCATATAGTCGTAAATTTCCGTCACCGTACCGACGGTGGAACGCGGGTTCCGGTTCGTGGATTTCTGGTCGATTGAGATGGCCGGCGAAAGCCCCTCTATGCTTTCCACGTCCGGTTTCTCCATCTGTCCCAGGAACTGACGCGCATAGGAAGAAAGAGACTCCATATAGCGTCTCTGTCCCTCCGCATAGATCGTATCGAATGCCAGGCTCGATTTCCCGGATCCGGAAAGCCCGGTCAGAACCACAAGCTCGTCCCGGGGAATGTCCAGCGAAATATTCTTTAAATTGTGCTCGGAAGCGCCGCGTATTTTAATATACTGTTTCGGCATGAAAAACCTTCTTTTCTCTGCGGTGCAAAAATACTGTCTGACCGCATGATTCAATAAAACACCCGGGAAATGCAGTCCTTTTCATTTCACGGTGTGCCTTAAATTATACAACAAAATACCGGATTCGCCTACTGTAAGAAAAGGCGGATCCGGTATGTTCAGAACTTATTCTGTTCTTCTTTTAAAGAACGCTAAAACTGCGAAATTGCCGGAACGGAAACCAAAACTCGTCCGGCCTGTTCCGTTTCGGAAATTTCAGAGTACCTTGCTTAAAAAGCTCTTCAGCCGTTCGTTTTGCGGATGTGAAAAGAACTCCTCCGGCTCGTTTTCCTCCAGAAAATCACCGCCGTCCAGGAACATGACTCTTGTCGCCACTTCCCTGGCAAATCCCATTTCATGCGTCACCACAACCATGGTCATTTTCTGTTCCGCGAGATCCCTCATGACGTTTAAGACTTCGCCTACCATTTCGGGATCCAGTGCGGATGTGGGTTCGTCAAAGAGCATGACATCCGGTTTCATGCAGAGAGCTCTCACGATTGCAATTCTCTGCTGCTGCCCGCCGGACAGCGCGCTCGGATAATCATTGGCACGGTCTCTTAAGCCAACGCGGTCCAGAAGCTCATTCGCGATCTGTTCCGCCTCTTCCTCGGTCTTCCCCTGCAGCTTCATGGGCGCTACCGTCAGGTTCTTCATGATGGTCATCTGCGGGAACAGATTGAACTGCTGGAATACCATTCCCATCTTCTGCCGGTGCAGGTCAATGTCCGTTTTTTTATCGCAGATATCCACGCCTTCAAAATAAATGTTTCCGGCGGTCGGTTCCTCCAGGCGGTTCAGACACCGTAAAAAAGTGGACTTGCCGGAACCGGAGGGCCCGATCACGCATACCACATCGCCCCGGTTGATATCCACGGTGATATGCTTCAGTACTTCATTCTGCTCGAACCTTTTGCAGAGGTCCTTAACCTGGATCAAAGGTGTCTCAGTGGTCACTTCTCTTAAGCCTCCTCTCCAGACGTTTCACAAAATAGGAAAAAATCATGACCAGAATCAGATAGATCAGCGCCACCGCCATCAGCGGCATGAAAGCGGAATAGGTACGGCTGCGGATGATGTCGCCGCCCTTGGTCAGATCCTCCAGAGCAATATAGCCTGCCACGGAAGTTTCCTTTAAGAGGGTTATAAACTCGTTGCACAGGGTCGGTATGACATTTTTAAAGGCCTGCGGCATGATGATCGTGATCATGGTCTGCTTGTAGTTGAATCCCAGACTCCGTCCCGCTTCAAACTGTCCTTTCGGAATGGACTGGATACCGGAACGGAAGATCTCCGCCTGATAGGCCCCGGAGTTGATTCCGAACGCCATGATGGCGGAAAAGGTTTTGTCCACACGCATGGAAGCAAAAATCACGAAATAAATGATCATCAGCTGTACGACAACGGGCGTCCCGCGGATGACCGTGAGATAAATCCCGGTGATCGCATTCAGGACCTTCGGCTTTCCGGTGTGCTCATAGCTGTTCCGGACCAGTGCCGTTAAGAAACCGAGCACGAATCCCAGAAGAATGGAAAAGAAAGTGATCTTCAGCGTTACGCCGAGACCGTTCACCAGATATCTCCAGCGGTCGTCTTTTATGAAATTCAGTTCAAACTGCTCTGCAAAATTCTGCCACATATCATTTCTCTCTTTCCGAAAATGCAGTAAGCGGCTGTTTCACGCTTACTGCACCGTATGATTGAGACTGTTTTTTTCTGCCGGAATTTATTTTGCAGTCGTAATGTACTTGTTTACGATCTCGTCCAGCTTTCCTTCGCTCTTCAGATCCTTCAGGGCAGCATTGATCTTGTTTAAAAGAACCGTATTGCCCTTCTTCACTGCGATTGCGTAATCCTCATCCGTATAGGACTTGTCAAGAATCTTCAGGCCCTGCACTTCCTTCACGTAGACCTTGGCCGGCTCGCCGTCTATGATGACTGCATCGACCTTGCCCTGAGAAAGGGACTGCACTGCCTCCATTCCCTTGGCATAGCGCTCTACGCTTCCGTCGCCGTACTCATCCGTTACATAGATATCGCCGGTCGTACCCTGCTGGACGCCGACTTTCTTTCCCTTTAAGTCATCCTTGTCCTTGAACGCCGAGTCAGCCTTCACGATGATGACCTGCGAAGCATGTGCATAGGTGTCCGAGAAATCCACGTTCTTTTTTCTGTCTTCCGTAACAGTCATTCCGGCTGCACCGATATCCGCCTTGCCGGAAGTGATCTCCGGAATAATGGAGTCGAACGCGATATCATCGATCTGCAGTTCGCAGCCCATCTTTTTTGCGACTGCTTCGGCCATCTCCGCATCGATCCCGACGATCTTGTTGTTGTCATGATATTCGTACGGCGGGAACTCCGCGTTCGTTGCCATGACGAGAACGCCCTTCTTGGCCGTCCCGGACGCGCTGCCGCCGCAGCCCGCCAGCAAGGAAATCGCAGCCGTAGCGGCGACCGCAACGCTCATCAGTTTCTTCCAGTTTTTCATAATCCCTGTCCTCCTCGAAAATTTATACATAATTTATGCATCGAAATACACGCATGCTTTATTATACGACAGATTTCATCTTAATCAAGCAAAACATGGCTTCAATCCGCTTTATTCATCGTTTTGCATATTGTATCATTTTATTCCAGAGCCTTAATGGCGGCGCTGAGCTGATTGTCATCGCTTCCGCCGTACGCTTTGACGTTTTTGTCAAGTTCGACCTTTACGTCCGGTTCTATCCCCTTCTTGTGAAGATCATAGCCGTCCGGCGTATAGTAATGCTGCGTGGTAATCTTCAGCGCGGTCCCGTCTCCGAGCGGGATTACATTCTGGACAATTCCCTTGCCGAATGTCTTCGTGCCGACGAGCTTTGCTTTTTTGAAGTCTTTGTAAGCCCCGGCAAATATTTCCGATGCGCTTGCGGAGTTGCCGTTCACAAGGATGGCGGTCGGTATGTCCACATCGTGTCCGTCCTTCGAATAGAACTTTTCTCCCACACCGTTCTTATCGGCCGTATAGACCAGGAGGCCGTCCGGAAGCATGTAGTCCAGCATGCTGACGGCGCTGTCCACCAGACCGCCGCCGTTATTCCTTAAGTCGATCACGAGCTTCTTCATGCCCTTTGCCGTAAGATCATCCACGGCCTGACGGAACTGTTTGTCGGTCACCCCGTCGAACTGGGTAACTTCTATGTAGCCCACATTGTTCTCCAGCATTTTCGAAGCCACGGTCGGAATATCGATTTTCTTACGCGTCACCGTCACGGTAACCTCTTCCATCTTTTCGCCGCGGAGCACCGTGATCTCGACATCCGATCCCTCCGGCCCCTTCAGATAGGTATTCACCATGACATCCAGCTTCACCTTGGAAGTGAATTCCGCGCCGCCGGCCTTATACAGAATATCGCCGGCCTGCAGTCCTGCCTTCTCCGCGGGCGAATTCTCGAACACCCTCACGATTGAGCATATCCCGGTATCCGGATTCTGCTGAAGCACCGCGCCTATTCCGGAATAGGTTCCGTTCGTGTCCTCATTCAGGTCATCGAATTCCTTTTTGGTATAGTAGACCGAATACGGGTCGCCGAGACCGTCCATCATTCCGGCGTAAATTCCTTCTTCCACATTTTCCGCGTTTTCGTCGAAAAGATAACTGCTGCCGATGATCTTCTGAATCACCTTCATTTTTGCGACTATCCGGTCATAGTCAAGTTTAACGGGCGCCTTGGCGGCATTCGAGACCGATGCGGTCGTCGCCGTCGTCTTCTTCGCCCCTGCAATGCTCACTCTTCCGTTTAAAAATGACCATGCAAAGAAGCAGGCCGCACCTGCCACGACAAGAAGCGTGACCAGCATGCCGGTAAAAAAACCGCCCCAGAATCTCGTCTTTTTCTTCTTTTTCCGTACCGGTTCCGGAGGTACCGCACCCGGATACCCGGTGTTCTGTCCTGTTCCCTGCGGCAGGACCTGCTGCGGGTTCTGCGCTGCCGTCTCCTGTCCGTTATTCAAATCTCTCTTTCCGTTATCCATAAAATCTCGCTTTCCTGATCCTTCTTCAAGGCTTCACATAGTTCGCCGGATTCACATACTGTCCTCCGGTACGGATGGCAAAATGCAGATGCGGTCCGGTGGAATAACCGGTGGAACCGACTTTTCCGATCGTCTGTCCCGCTTTCACGGACTGCCCCTCGCTCACGTTCAGTGCAGAGCAGTGCATGTAAAGCGTGAACGTCCCGCCTCCGTGACTCAGCATGATATAGTTGCCGGCAGAAGGGCTGTACGTGCTGACCACCACTTCCCCGTCCGCCGCGGCAAGGACGGCGGAACCGGTCGATGCCGGAATGTCAATCCCCATATGGTTCGAGCTTGCGCCTTCGGTAGGCGAAGACCTGCCGCCGAACCCGGAAGAAATCGAACTGCCTGACGGACACGGCCAGATGAATTTGATGTTTCCGATTTTCTGTGCCGCCGCTGTCTTTGCCTTTGACGAGGACGATGCGGTCGTAGCCTTCGCTGCATTCTTTCCGGCTTCCGCTGCCGCCTTCGATGCCGCTTCCGCAGCTGCCCTTGACTCCTCCGCCGCCTTCGCCGCAGCGGCCTTTCTCGCTTCTTCTTCTTTCCTTGCGACTTCCGCTTCGATCGCCTTGATTTCGTCTTCCTGCGCCTTGATCTGTTTATCGTAATCGCTCAGGTTGGTCTTTGCGGAACCGATCTTCGTCTCGTAGCCGGCCAGCTCCGTTTTCTTTCCCGCAAGGAGCGTTTCCAGAGAATCCTGCTTGATCTCAGCCTGATCCTTCAGACCGACCAGATTCTCCCGGTCGTTCTTCAGCTTCTCCTCTTCCGCGGATATCGAGTCGCACGTCTTCTCGTATTCCGTAAACTGTTCCCGGTCGTACTCGGAGATCTTCTCGACGTATTCCGCCCGGTTCAGAAGCTCCGTGATGTCCTTTGCGGAAAACAGAAGATCGAGGTAGCTTGTACTGCCCTTTTCATACATGTATTTGATCCGCAGCTTCATGGCATCATACTGCGCGGAGGAAGTGTCCCGGGCATTTTTTAATTTTGCTTCCGTGGCGGAAATTTCCTTTTCCGTCCCGGAAATCTTTCCGTTCAGCGAATCCACCTCGGCGGAGACGCTGTTCAGGCTTTCATCCAGCTTCTTTACATAGGCCGCGGCGTCTGATTTCAGGCCGCTCAGCTGGTTCAGGATATCCTGCGTTTTCTTCCGCTCCTGTTCGAGCTGATTCTTTTTATCGGCTGCATTTGCAGCGGGATTCTGCGCGGAGGTTTTGTCCGCAAAGGAAACCAGCCTTCCTCCCGCAAACGGAAGAAGTCCGATCATCATAAGGAAAAAGAGGAACACCGGCATCCGTTTTCCGATCTGCATTTTTCTCATACTATACCCTCAGATGCTTCCGGATGGTGAAGAAGCTTACGATAAAGCCGACGCCCGTGCCGAGTAACAGTGCTGTTCCCGCCATGTACGGGAATATGCTTCCGATGGGCAGAAAACGAAACAGATCGGACATGATCCTGAACTTGTCCGTCAGATAGGAAATCACCTTTGCGTAAAGGAAGAAAATCAGAACCAGCGGAACAGCGGAACCGACGAGGCCTATGACCGTTCCCTCGATCACGAAGGGAGCTCTGATCATTCCGTTTGTCGCGCCGATTAACCGCATGATTTCATTTTCGCTTTTCCGGAATGCCGCAGTCACGCTGACCGTGTTGCTGATTAAGAACACCGCCACCAGAAGGAGCACCAGTATGATGGCGCCGGAAAGCAGTGCCGCCATACTGTTAAAATCAGAAAGCCCGGCAACCGCAGAACTCGAATAGTTGACCTGGCGCACGCCGTCGATCGACTTCAGCCATTCGGCGAAATCTCCCTGCGCGGAAATGTCGTTCAGAAGAATGCTGTAGGACGCGCTCCCCGCCAGAGGATTGTCCTTTTCAAATCCTGCCGCCAGATCTTCCCTGCCTTCGAAATATTTCTCCTTGAAGCTGTTCCAGGCTTCCTCCGCAGAAGTGAATTTCAGTTCCTTCACTTCCGGCCTTTTTCCGATCTGATCTCCGATTTCCTTAATCCGGTCCGCCCCGAGGTCCTCACGGAAAAGAACCGTAATGCCGATATTCGTTTCCGCATTGCGGACGATATAACCGAGATTCGCTATGATGGAAAAAAAAAGGCAGAATAAAAAAATACATGCCGAAATCGTCGCCATGCTGGCAAGCGAAAATCTGATATTCCGGCATATATTCTTAAGTCCCTGTTTTATGCAATAACCGAATGTACTTGGTTTCATCCTTAAAGCTGCTCCTGACTGCTCTTCACAACACCTTTATCAAGGATTATAACGCGTTTGTCGGATTTTTCCACTATATCCTTCGAATGTGTTATGACAATGACAGTGGTCCCCGCCTCATTGATCTTATAAAGAAGCTGCATGATATTCTCTGCCGTCTTCTGGTCAAGGTTCCCGGTCGGTTCGTCTGCCAGCAGAAGCTTCGGACGGTTAATGACCGCGCGGGCAATGGCGGCCCGCTGCTGCTCCCCGCCGGAAAGCTGAGACGGCATGGATTTGTACTTCGCAGAAAGCCCCACCATACCGAGCACCTTCGGCACGTTGTCCTTAATCTCCTTCGGTCCCTTGCCGATCACCCGCTGCGCAAATGCAACATTGTCGTAGACATTCAGATCCTTTAAAAGCCGGAAATCCTGAAACACGACGCCGATGGTCCTCCGGTACTTCGGAATATACCGCCGCGGCATTTCGGAAAGCGGCATGTCATTCACGGTAATGGAGCCGGAAGTCGGTTCCGCTTCTTTCAGAATGAGACGTAAAAGCGTCGACTTCCCGGAACCGGAACGGCCCATGATGAAAACAAACTCACCGTCCTCTATCCTGATGTTCACATGCCGAAGCGCCCGCGTGCCGGTCTCGTAAGTCTTGCTGACATCCTTAAGCTCTATCATCAGTAATCGATCGTCTCCATATATTTCATGTACTTGACTACCATCAGGGCAATCTTGAATGTGATCGCATCCTCAAATACGCGCAGATCCAGTCCGGTCGATTTCTGAAGCTTGTCCAGACGATACACCAGCGTGTTCCTGTGAATATACAGCTGTCTTGAGGTCTCGGATACATTCAGGCTGTTTTCAAAAAACTTGTTGATCGTCTGCAGCGTCTCCTCGTCAAAATCATCCGGATTCTTTCCTTCAAAAATTTCCTTGATGAACATCTTGCAGAGAGGGATGGGAAGCTGATAGATCAGTCGTCCTATCCCCAGTCTGGAATAGGCAACAACTTTCTTGCCGCTGTAGAAGATCTTTCCCACATCCAGCGCCATCTTTGCTTCCTTGTAGGAACGCGAGACTTCCTTGATTTCATTCACGATCGTGCCGTAGGCAATGTTCGCATTGACGATCTCCGCTCTCGTAAGCTCTTCTTCGATTCCTTCCGCAACCTTGTCCAGATCGTCATAGGATTCGCCCTCGCGCACTTCCCGTACGAGAATGATATTCTTGCCGTCCACTGCCGTCACAAAATCCCTGTTCTTCCCCGAGAAAAGGCCGCGCACCGTTTCCAGCGCATTCACGTCCTTGTCGTTCTTCGTCTCGATGATGAACACGACCCGCTTGACATTGGCCTCGATATGAAGCTTCTTCGAACGGTTGTAGATATCGACCAGAAGAAGATTGTCAAGCAGAAGATTCTTGATGAAGTTGTCCTTGTCAAACCGCTCCTTATACGCGATCAGAAGGTTCTGCACCTGAAACGCCGCCAGCTTTCCGACCATGTAGACATCGTCCGTCCCGCCCTGTGCCAGAAGGATATATTCCAGCTGTGTGTCGTCGAACACCTTGAAGAACTGGTATCCGTTCACCACCTGGGAATCCGCAGGCGAATCCACAAACGCCAGCGCGGACTGCTCCAGTTCCTCCGCACCGTTAAATGTGGATGCAAGAAGTTTTCCTTCCGTATCGCAGATGCATAGATCAATCCTCGTTATGCCTTTCAGGCCGTCCAGTGTCGTCTGAAGAATCTGGTTGGAAATCATGATTTTTTCTCCTTCTTTTTGAGCATTTTTTCCGTGCCCGGCCGGACATTCCGACAATTTTATGGTTACGGAAGCCGCTTTTTAAATATAATAAGGCAAAATAACGAAAAAAGCAAGCGATTTGACAAATCGCCTGCCTTCTTTTGGTGCAACTTTCACATTTTTACTGGATAATTTTGTCATTTTTCCCGAGAAACCCCTCGCCGAAGACCTCTCTGGCATCGGAAACAATGACAAAAGCGTCCGGATCCGTCTCCGCGACCAGGTCCTTCAGCATGGAAATTTCCTTTTTAGGGACCACGCAGAACAGCATCTGCTTCCCGTCTCCGGTATACATTCCCTTCGCCTGAATGCCGGTCACGCCCCGCTCCATCTTTTCCATAATCTTATCCGCAATCACGGATGAACGGTCGGAAATGATGAATGCCTGCTTGGAAAACTTCAGGCCTTCGATCATGGCATCCGATACCTTGGCCACCACGAAAATGGCAATGACCGCGTACAATGCCGGTCTGATTCCGAATACGGAAATTCCGAAAAGCACGATCGCGCCGTCCATCACTTCCATGATTTCCACAAGACTGCGATGACGGATGCGTTTATGGAGAAGTGCCGCCAGCAGATCCGTGCCGCCGGTCGTGGCCTGCGAAACAAATACGAATCCGATTCCCACGCCGTTTAAGACACCGCCGGCAAGACAGGAAAGCAGAATGTCATCCTTTAAAAAAGCACTCTCCGGAATCACGAGGAGCGCCAGGGAAAGGCCTGCCGTCGCGAAAAGCGTACGTTTCACGAATTTCCACCCGAGCACCGGAACCGCAATCAGAAAAACCGGAATGTTCAGAAGCGTATTGGTGACCCAGAGCGGTATGGAGAAAAGATTCTTTAAAATAATCGCAATGCCGGTAAATCCGCCGGTGACCAGGTTCACGGGATCATACAGATCCTTGATGGCAAATCCCATGAGAAATGTTCCCAGGAAAATCAGTGCATATTCCGCAAAGACATTTTCTCTCTTCATAGTTCAGTTCTTCTTTTGTTCTATGGCACCGTCCGTCAGAATGATCTTTCCTTCCTTCAGGAGACGGCCGACCGCCCGTTTGAATTCATTCTTGCTCATGCCGAATTCTTTTCTGATTTTTTCCGGATCGGATTTATCCGTAAAATCAATTTTTCCGCCGTGCGCCTCAATGGATTTGAAAATGGTATCCGCATCGTCGTCCATCTGCATATAGGCTTTTTTTCGCGGACTTAAATCAAGCTTTCCGTCCTCGCGGACCCTTAACACCCGTGCGGAAATCTCCTGTCCGACCTTGTATTCCCCGTAGGCTTCGCTCTTCGGGATCAGTCCGAAATAGCGGTCGTCCACAGCCACAAAGACTCCCAGGTCCTTCACTTCGTACACGGTTCCCGTGATGTCCGCATCCTTCTCATAGGGTGCGCCCGTTTTCAGATAATGATAGACCCGCATGGTCGCCGCCAGCCGCTCGCTTTTGTCCACGAACAGAGCGACCAGAACCTTATCGTTAATTTTTACTTCGCCTTCCGTTTCCCGGAACGGAAGAAGCACGTCCCTCTCCAGGCCGATATCCAGGAATGCACCGATCTTCGTGACGTCTTTCACGGTCAGCTTTCCCGTTTCTCCTGCCGTAAGCAGCGGTTTCCTGGTGGTTGCGATCGGGCGGTCCGAGCTGTCCTTATAGAGAAAGACCTCTATGCTGTCCCCCTCCGAAGTACTTTCCGGAGCCTGTTTTAACGGAAGCAGAACCGCTTTCTTTCCTTCTGCATCGTCAGGGTCGGAAAGGTAAAAGCCGAATTCCTTTTTTCTGATAACCTTGAGCGTCTGAATTTTTCCGAATTCCATGTTTTCTCCTTAAAAGTGCCTGTGCTTTCCGTCAGGAAATCAACCGCCGAGTTTCCACATTTTTATTACCGCATAAGGATCTCCGGTAAGGCTTAAAAGCTCAACGATAAAGCCTTCCGGGACTCTGTGAACCGAAGGACAGATGACATCGCCGAGGACCGCGGCTTTCACATACTGCGCATCCAGGCGCGAAATCTTGAAATCCTCCGCCACGGCTTCCCTTGCCATTGCCACATACTGAGCATTGTTCACATGATGGTTGGTATCCAGATGGTGCTTCATGACCGTAATGCTTTCCGTTTTTCTTCCTTCGCCCTCGATGCGGATTTTCCGCTCCATCGCCGGCATGTCGAGGCGCGTCCCCGCCTGCGCAAGATACGGCGCGGTCTCCTTTTCCGCAAGTCTCACAGGACACGACAGAAGCGTATCAAATAAAAACCACAGCGAATCCGCACGCACATAAACTTCTCCGTCCGGACTGCAGATTGTGAAACTCCTGTACCCGTATATTCCCTTGAAATCATATGCCCATGTGCTGATCCTGATCCGGTCGGTAAAGCGCGGCAGACTGATGATTTCAATCATCCACGCCGCAAGGAACCATCCTCTGTTCTCATTTTTCAGATAGTCAAGCCCCACGCCGAGATTTTCGGACTGAAACGTGGAACAGTCCTGCAGATAATCGATCATGGCCGTTAAGGACAGCCTGCCCTTTTCGTCCGTCTCGCTGTAACGCACCGTACTGTCAAACGAATACATACCTGATTCCTTTCGCCGCTTTTCCTGCTGCCGGACACGGTGCAGATCCTGTGATAAAAAAAGACGACATCCGTCTTCCGGATACCGCCCTTCTGCACTCCGACTTTCCAAAACTGGGCTAGAAGGATTCGAACCTTCACAATGACGGAGTCAGAGTCCGTTGCCTTACCATTTGGCGATAGCCCAATAAAACGACTTAGTTATTATATACTCCACATTTCACAGAGTCAAGACCGTAAATTCTTCTTCTTGCACGGAGCCCGGAATATTCCCCCGGAAGCCCGCATTTTCCTACGGAATGAAGAAGTCCAGAAGAATGGGGACGAACATGGCCGGCATCAGATTTCCCAGCTTTATCTTCTTGCCGAACAGAAAATTGATGCCGATCGCAAAGATCAGGATGGAGCCGACAAAAGACTGCCTCCCGATCAGCGTGTCAGAAAGATACGGCCGGATCAGCCCGGAAAGAACGGTGATCCCGCCCTGATAAACCGCCACGGAAAAAATGGAAAGATAGACACCCGCGCCGAGCGAGGCCCCGAACACGACCGCCATGATGCCGTCCAGCACGGATTTGGCGAACAGGACGGAACAGTCGTGCAGCAGGCCGTCATTTAAGGACCCGACGATCGCCATGGCGCCGACGCAGTAAAGAAGCGTGCTGGTGACGAACGCTTCGGTAAAGGAACCGTCCTTCCCTTTTCCGGCGGTCATTTTTCTTCTGCACCACTCTCCGAAGGTTTCCAGTCTCTTCTCGATATCGATCGCTTCGCCGATCACCGCGCCGATGATCAGGGAAAAAATCATGACCATCGTGTTTGTCGTGACGAGTTTCGTATCCGTTACGGAAAGCATTCCCGTCATGGCACCGGAGATGCCGATGAAAATCGTGGCAAGACCGATCGCGGATGTTATGATTTTCTGAAACCTTTCCGGGAGGCCTCCCCTGATCAAAAGTCCCGCGGAACATCCGAGAAATATCGCCGCCATATTGACAATCGTTCCAAGTCCGGTCATTTGTTTTACCTCCGGTTTCTCCTGCGGACGTCTGACATGACGATGCAGACCGGAATGCCGCAGCACTCTGATCTGCATTTTTAACCCGCAGCTTCCGGTAAAACGAAAACCGGCCCGCAGGGGAAATTTCCGCAGTTCCACTGATTATAAAACACCGGACCGGAAAAAACAATTCCGGCTTTTCCTCAGAAAGGACTGCCATGCCGCTGTTCTTTCCCCGGAAGAATCCAAGAGATCGGTTATTTCCTTCGGAAGCTTCGGACTGTCTCTTCCTGATGTTATGTCCTGCTGATCACGGTCCGATCTCGATCGTCGTTCCCATGGGGCATTTGTCCCAGAGGATATCCATGACGGAATTATCCACGGCAACACATCCGTGCGTGGTACCGCCTTCTTCATACCCGCCGTGGATTTCGATAAATCCGCCGAGCGGCGTATTCCACAGAGGCTGCTGTCTTCTCGCAATCGCCGATCTGATCTCGTCAAACTGGTCCATGGTGATCAGTCCGCTCTCCAGTCCCCGCTGTGCGTCATCCGTGGAGGGATAGGAAACACCGAATGCCTTGTAGCAGATGCTCTGGTCGTTTCTGGTGCAGACATAGAACTTTCCGCTCGGCGTCGTGCTGTCGCCTTCTGTCTTCTTGTCCCCTTCTGCGGAATAGGTTCCGACATTGCAGGGCCACTCTCCGGTCACGCTTCCACCTTCATAGAGTGAAAGCACATGATTTCTCTTGCTCACGTAAATGCGGGCATTGGAATAGGAAGAACCGGCCGTCGGGCCGGGAGAAACCGATGCCATGGTGTTCTTGATTACGGCCGCATAGGAAGTTCCGCTCATGGCGAACATCGCGCAGACCGAAAGGATGACTGCCGATATCTTCTTCATTTTCATTGTTCTGTTTCCGAATATCATAATAAAATTGCCCCCTGTTCTGAATTCATAGTCCAATCTTACCACAGAGATCTTCCGAAACCGCTTTCAAAATAATTACAATATACGAAAGAAACCTGTATGGATATGCTTCCTAAAGCTTGTTTTTTTTTTATCACATGCTATAATGATGTGGTGTTTTTTCTACAAAGACATGTGTCTTTATACAATACACAAGGAGGAGAAATTATGAAAATGAAAAAGGTTATGGCCGCGGCGATTGCTGCATGTGTGTTGGTGAATCTGCTTGCCGGCTGCGGCGGAAGCGCTTCAGCATCCAAGACAATCAAGATCGGTGTGTTTGAACCGCAGACCGGCGAAAACGGCGGCGGCGGACTTCAGGAAGTTCAGGGCATCCGCTATGCAAATCAGAAATATCCGACCGTTAAAATAGGTAACGACACTTACACGATCAAACTCGTCGAAGTGGACAACAAGTCCGATAAGACCGAAGCGGTCACGGCAGCACAGAAGCTGGTCAGTGAAAAGGTTTCCGTCGTGCTCGGCAGCTACGGCTCCGGCGTTTCAATTGCCGCCGGCCAGTATTTTTCCGATGCCAAGATTCCGGCAATCGGCTGCTCCTGCACAAACCCGCAGGTCACGCAGGGTAATGACTTCTATTTCCGTGTCTGCTTCCTGGATCCGTTCCAGGGAACCGTCATGGCCAACTACGCCATCCAGAAAAAGCTGATGAAGGCAGCCGTCATCACGCAGCTCGGGGATGACTACTCCTCCGGACTCGGCTCCTTCTTTACGGATGCCTTCAAAAAGCTCGGCGGCAGCATCGTGGATCAGGAACAGTTCCAGACAAACCAGACGGATTTCAAGTCCATCCTGACCAACATCAAGGCGGCAAATCCGGATGTGATCTTCGCTCCTTCCTCCATTACCTCCGCTCCGAACATCATCAAGCAGGCACGTGAGCTCGGAATCAAATCCGTGATCGCGGCGGGCGATACCTGGGAGAACAGTACGATCATCGACAATGCAGGCAAAGATGCGGAAGGAATTGTTCTTTCCACGTTCTACGACGAGAGTGCGCCCGCAAACGACGAGGGCAAGGGCTTTGTCACCGGCTACAAGGATTACATGACCAAGAACAAGGTTCAGAACCCGGACATCATCCCGGCCGTTTCCGCACTCGGCTATGATGCTTATCTCTGCGCAATCAAGGCAATTGAAAAGGCCGGCTCCACAGATACCACCAAGATCCGCGATGCCCTTAAGGGCCTTACGGTTGACGGCGTAACCGGAAGCATTTCCTTCGATGAAAACGGCGATGCCAAGAAGGACATGGCTTTCATCAAGACTGTTGAAAACGGAAAATTCAAATTCTTAACCACAACCAAGGTAAACTGAAACTGAATATCTCACCAAGAACGGCGAGTGGGAAAATTTCCGCTCGCCGTTTTTAAAGAAAAGAACGGAGGCTTACGGCCTTATGACCTTAAATACATTTCTGCAGCAGTGCCTGACGGGGATTTCCCTGGGCGGCGCCTATGCGCTGATTGCAATCGGATATACGCTTGTCTACGGTATTTTAAGACTGATCAACTTTGCCCACGGCGACATCTTCATGATGGCCGGTTATTTCATGATTTTTTCCATGGCGGTTTTTCCATGGTACGTTTCCATCCCGCTCGTTCTGGTCGCTACGACACTGCTCGGCGTGGGAATAGAAAAGGTCGCCTACAAGCCCTTACGTAACGCTCCCCGTATGAGCGTCATGATTTCCGCCATCGGCGTTTCCTATCTTCTTCAGAACCTTGCCACCTATCTTTTCACGGCACTCCCGAAGGGCTATCCCGAAATCCCGGGCTTAAAGAAAATCTATCAGATCGGCGGCTTAAGCGCATCCTTCGTGACGTTCATGACTCCTTTCCTGACGATCGCGCTTGTGTTCCTTCTGATCCAGCTGATCAACCATACGAAGATCGGCATGGCCATGCGGGCTGTCTCCAGAGACTATGAGACCGCACAGCTGATGGGAATCAGGATCAACCGGACCATTTCCTTTACCTTCGCGATCGGGTCTCTGCTCGCCGGCATCGGCTCCATCCTCTATTTCACGGACCGTATGACGGTATTTCCGTTCTCCGGTTCTCTTCCCGGATTAAAATGCTTCGTTGCCGCCGTCATCGGCGGAATAGGAAGCATTCCCGGCGCAGTGGTCGGCGGATTCATCCTGGGGCTCGGCGAAACGGCGCTGGTTGCCATGGGATATTCCACATTCTCCGACGCGTTCACATTCATCGTTTTAATCATCATGCTTCTCATCCGGCCTACCGGCCTGTTTGGTGAGAAGACAACGGACAAGGTCTAAGGGGAGGTGCAAGAGTGAAAAGAAAAGTGCTTTTTAGGCCAACTTTAATAAAGGGGTCATAGAAAACGGTATTAAGAAGTTACAGGTACAACATCGTTATCGTTGCATTTCGATAAAAGGGAGATGTCAA
>Ga0070399_1002075_pt1 | contig 19767 bp, 18 predicted proteins | sample BioMet4_FD_61217 | JGI IMG/M metagenome (GOLD analysis project Ga0070399, IMG submission 61217) | Microbial communities from bioreactor (seeded with sewage sludge) at LBNL, California, USA - Biofuel metagenome 4 (version 1) | ecosystem: Engineered > Bioreactor > Anaerobic > Unclassified ... | reverse complement strand
CCTGCCCTTTAATCTGGTAGACCGCGCCCTCGGCATAACGGAAATCATAGGTAACCGGCCCGTGCACGGCAGATCCGCCCGCCGGCCCGCCCGCCGGCAGCCCGAAGACTGCGTAGAACTCCTGGCCCAGAGAATAATTGTCAGGCAGTCCGCTGACAGACTGTCCGCCGGTCATGGCATCATACCATCCAGTGAAGGCGTAGCCGCTCGGTGCGGCGAGCGTCGACAGGGGATACGCCGGCAGTCCGCTACTGTCGGCCAGCCGGACTACCCGCGCGTAATCGTACGCGATCGTGCCGTCGGTGGTCCTCAGCCACTGGGAGATGATGCTCGGCGGCCATGTTCTGACGTCGATGTTCCCGCCGCGGTAGATTTCCAGCAGGACGCCCTCGCCGGGATCCGTCGCGATGGTCAGATAGCCGGGGTTATCGGCCGGCGGCTCCATGACAGCCGGCGGCACGCCGTACACCAGATGCCCCCTCACCGACAGGAGGCTGCCGGAATGCGGGCCATTGCTGCTGTATACCGCGCCGGCCCCGACCGTCAGGTCGGTGACAGCCAGTGTGTATCCGATGCCGAGGTCGACGGCAATCCCGTCCTTAAGAACAAACGGCTGACTGCCGAGGTCGACGCTCTTCCGCAGCAGGAGAGTATCTCCGCCGTCGGCAAGCCCGTTCAGAGCCCGAAGGCTGCCGTAGGTGTAATGGCCAGCAATCCGGACCGTCTCGGCGTCGACACTGCCGTCGAATGCCCCGGTTATAACGCCCGGCATATCCATATAGCCGTTGGCGACCTCGACGGATCCCTGGACAATCTCCAGCTCTCCGCCGACTGTCAGCGAACCGGCGGCCGTGCCCGTGCCGATGACTAGCCTGTCTGTCGCAGCATTCAGGATGACCGCCGTACCCAACGGCACCTGAAGGCTTCCGGTGATCTCCTGACCGCCTAGACCGAAGGCTTCCGCCGGCGCGTCGGCTAGCGCGGCCGCCAGGTCTGTATAGGTGCCGATAAAGGGTGCCGCGGCGCCGCTGACAACGAGTGTTCCGGTGATGCCATTCTGCGGCAGGTTCAGAAGGTCGCCTGCCGCGACGGTCATCCTACCTCCGGCTATTGCAATGTTCCCCCCGCTGCTGAGCGTCGGATAGGTCGTGCCGCTGACATGAGTCATATCCAACGTACCGACTATAGTGAGCACGGCACCACTTGCGACCTCCAGATTGCCGGCGGCGAGCGCGCCGCAGAGCTCTACCGTGCCAGCAGACAGTGTCCCGTCAACCACTGAGCCCGAGTCCAAAGTCAGTCCTGCCGCGGCAGCACCTGTGACGCAAGTGCTTCCTCCAGTAGTCAGTTTGCCCGTGTAACCGTTCATCTGCAGTTGCCCGAGGTCCACCCTGATCTCGCTGCCGGCGGTGCCACCGCTGACTGAGAACGTCTCACCGCGAACTGTAAAGGCGCCGCCGCTGAAATCGACTCCCCGGAAACTGGCTGTCACGACTGGGGCGCTGAGCGTTCCCGTAGCGAAGCCGACGGTCCCGATGAAATTCAGACCTGACGGCACCGTCAGGGTTCCATCGCCGGTGAAATAGAACGTGTCGGTCGCCGTTTCCTCTGTCACTGTCTGCGCGCCGATCACCATACAAACGGACTCGGCGCTGCTGCCGTCGGCGACGGCCGTCAAGCCTACCGCACCTGCAGCCAGTGCCAGCAGGACCGCGAGCACACATACAAATTGCGTAGATCGCTTCATCTGAAATTCCCCGCGACGGTCGCTTCTGCCGCCTACGCAAACATATCGGAATACAGCTTATAAAACGCCTACCGACTCCTCCTTTTAAGAGCCACACCGCCATCTCCGGATCATATGGCCGCCGCCCCTTCCTTCCTGGACTACCTCGCCGCGCAGAAGGTCCACCCTTGGCTGTCTGACCTGGCCGGCGAGGCCCTCGCCGCCCACCGGGCGCTCGACCCGACCGTCGTCAACCGCCTGGCGGACGCCTTCGCGGAGTACGTCGACCACGACTACTCCTGCGAGCGCTTGGCCGGGCTCGTCCGGACCCATGGCTACCAGGTGCGGGAGCTTCCCGGCCTCTTCTTCACCGTACTCCTGCCCGGCGGCGAGGCCACCGTCTTCGTCACCGGCGAGTCCGAGGTTCCCTACCGGGACGACCGCACAATCTCGCTCGGCCCGTGGAACATCTCCGTGCACCGGGGCGTGGAGTATGTTCCGTACTTCGCGGCCGGCCTGTTCACCTGGCTGGACCCGACTCATCCCAAGGTGCGCCAGCAGCGCATTGACTACCACTGGCCGGACGAATCGATCCCCGGCCGGTGAGAGAAGGTTAAGAATAGCCGCCCTGCCATACAGACAGCATGTTTGCAATCGCTGACCGGGGACGGGCGCAATGATCGCCGGCTTCCGTGAGTTCACCGAGCAGAATGGCGTGGGCGCGAAATCATTCCTGGACACCGAGCGGTGTCTCCTCGCTCTGCAGATGGTCGGCTGCTCCGACCTGTTCCTGATGCAGAAGGCCTTCGCGAAATACGCACAGAACGACATGAGCGTGGAAAAGATGGCCGCGCTCATCGCCACCCAGGGCTACCCCGTGCAGAACCAGGACGAAATCAGTTTCGAGACCGAGATCCAGGGCCGCCCGGTGACCGTCTACGTCACCTGCTGCGGTGTGACCCCGGTCAAGGGCCGCCGGACCATCGCGCTGGGCGCTTGGAACGTCTCTTACCGCGACCACATCGAGTTCTACCCGTTCTTCGCCGCAGCGCTGTTCGACACGCTCGACCCCTCCGCACCCCGGGATCCCGGACTGTGAAAAGTTACGGTATATAGTAAAGATTACTGGAAATTTCCTTGAAATTTACTGTATAAGATAAAAAAAATAATCAGAGACTATCCGCCCCCTCAAGGGGCGGAAGTGTTTTCTTCAGTCGTTCTCGGGCATCGCCGAGCTAGCGAGGGTCCCGTTCAGGTACTGCTCATAACCGTAGAGGTCGAGCAGGCCGTGGCCGGAGAGGTTGAAGACGATAGTTTTCGCCTCGTTCTTCGCCTTGCACTCGAGCGCCTTGTCAATAGCACAGCGCAGGGCGTGGCAGGACTCGGGCGCTGGGATGATGCCCTCGGTCCGAGCCATCATGACGCCCGCCTCGAAGGTGGCCGTCTGGTCGTAGGAGACCGCAGCAATCTTATGCTCGTTGAAGGCCTCGGAGACCAGCGGAGACATGCCGTGGTAGCGCAAGCCGCCCGCGTGGATCGGAGACGGAATAAACTGGCTGCCCAGCGTGTACATGTAAAGCAGCGGGGTCATGCCCGCGGTGTCGCCGAAGTCGTACTTGAACTCACCCTCGGTCAGCGACGGGGCCGCCTTGGGCTCAACCGCGATGACCTCGGTATCCTTGAATTTCCCATGCATCTGCTCCCGCAGGAACGGGAATGTGAAGCCGGCGAAGTTCGAGCCGCCGCCGACGCAGGCGATCATATAATCAGGCTCTATCTCGGCCTTGGCAAACTGCTGGAGAGTCTCCTCGCCGATGACGGTCTGATGAAGCATGACATGGTTCATCACGCTGCCCAAGGCGTAGCAGGTATGCTCGTCCTTGGCTGCCATCTCACAGGCTTCGGAGATTGCAATGCCAAGAGAGCCAGAGGTCTCTGGATGTTCCTTCAGGACCTTCTTGCCGAACTCAGTCTGCATGCTCGGCGAGGCGTAGACAGTCGCGCCATACGTGTTGATGATGGTCTTCCGCAACGGCTTCGCCATGAAGCTGCCTTTGACCATGAAGACGGTCGTCTTGATGTCGAAGAGGTTCGACACCATGGCGAGCGCGGTGCCCCATTGGCCCGCCCCGGTCTCGGTGGTGAGGGTATGGATGCCGGCCTCGGCATTGAAGTAGGCCTGGGCCAGCGCGGTGTTGCCCTTGTGAGAGCCCAGCGGGCTCATGTCCTCCCGCTTGAAGTAGATCTTCGCAGGGGTCTTGAGGTACTTCTCCAGCCCGTAGGCCCGCTGCAGCGGGGACGGCCGGTTCAGATAGATCAGCTTGTCCCGGACCTCCTCCGGAATGTCGATGTAGCGCTCCTTCGAGAGCTCCTGCTTGGCGATAGTGCGGCAGAAGATCGGGTCGAAGTCTTCGACCTTCACCGGTTCTTTGGTGCCGGGGTTGAGCATCGGCTTGAGGTTCGGGAGGTCGGCGGCGATGTTGTACCATCTCTTCGGGATCTCTTCGGGGGAGAGGGTCACACGCGCGTCTTTCGGAATTGACATGCGTTACCCATAATGGTCCATGTATTTAATCATTAATACATTGATGCATAATTTTGTACATTTATCTGAAAATAAATTCACTACACTGAAGATTTTCGCGTAATTTGCAAAAATATTCAGCGCACTGAAGATTTTTTTCAAACTTAACGGCCATTCAGCAAACTCTTAAATATCACGCAGTGCTATACAACCTTTAGTTGTGAACCAAGCGTAAGCAACCAAGAGCAATGACAGTATGACCGACATGGACAACATCCTTTCCATCGTGGAGAACCCGACCCGCCGGAAGATCCTGCAGGCCGTGGTCCGGGAGCCCCACTACCCCCTCCAGCTCTCGAAAGAGCTGGGCATCAGCCAGCAGGCCGTGGTGAAGAACCTGAACCTCATGGAGAAGGAAGGCCTACTTGCCAGCTATCGCGAGAGCAGCGACAGAGGACCCGAACGGATCTTCTACAAGCCGAGCTCTGAGTTCACGATCATCATCGACATGCGGAACAGCATGTTCGAGGTGCAGCTGATGGCCCCGGAGACCGGAAACGGCTCGAAGGACCTTCCGCCGGCACTCCTCGGAAAGACGGACGAGGAGACGAAACTCGAAGAGGTCCGCGCCCGGATCTCCAGCATTGACCGTCAGATCGCAGAGTTCGACCAGCGTCGGTCGGCGATGGTCCATCAGCGCAGCGAACTCATCAACAGCTTCCTGGAAAATACAGACCTGAGCAATCTGGATTACAAGCATCGGAGTCTGCTCTACGAGATGCTCGACCGCCCCAACTGGAGCGCCGGCGAAATCTCGAAAGACCTTGGCTTCAACGAGAGTCTGGTCTCCCATATGATCGACGAAATCCTGACGTTTTGCCGTGAGAGCGAGAATGACCGTATCTAAATTTCAATTTATGATGAAAAAGAAGAAAATCAAAGAAAAAACAGAGGTGAAGCAATATGACGAATGAAAAAGCGATCAAGGTAGCAGAGCTTAGGCCAGGCGAAGCTGGCAAAGGCGTTGCGCGGCTAGACCCGGCGCTGATGGACATTCTCGGCATAAAGGTCGGGGATATCGTCATCGTCGAGGGCACGAAGAAGACCGCGGTGAAGATTCTTCGGGGCGCGCCCGAAGACGATAACCGGGGCATCATTCGGCTGGATGGCTCGACCCGTCGCAATGCAGGCGTCTCCATCGACGAGCGCGTCGACGTAAAGAAGGCGGAAACCAAGGACGCCGAGAAGATCACCTTCGCACCCACCGAGGAACTGCGGCTCCAGGGCGGCGAGGAGTATCTGGCCCAGGTTCTGGAAGGCCGTGCGTTCGCAAAGGGCGACGTGCTGTCGCTGAACATTATGGGCAACAAGATGGACCTGGTCGTCACGGCCTTCGCGCCGTCGGCCGAGACCGTTCTGATGACGGCTCAGACTCAGGTGAAGATCAGCGATAAGCCGGTTTCCAAGGAGAATATGGACATCCCGAAGATCTCCTACGATGACATCGGCGGTCTCGGCCCGGTCATCGGCCAGATCCGCGAGATGATCGAGCTCCCGCTCAAGCACCCTGAGCTCTTCAAGCGCCTGGGCGTCGAAGCCCCCAAGGGCGTGCTCCTGCACGGCCCGCCGGGCACCGGCAAGACCATGCTGGCGAAGGCGGTTGCAGGCGAGACGAGCAGCAACTTCATCTCAATCGGCGGCCCGGAGATCATGAGCAAGTTCTACGGCGAGTCCGAGGGCAAGCTCCGTGAGATCTTCAAGGATGCTGAGGAAAACTCGCCCAGCATCATCTTCATCGATGAAATCGACTCGATCGCGCCGAAGCGGAGCGAGGTTCAGGGCGAGGAGGAGCGGCGCATCGTCGCCCAACTCCTGTCGCTCATGGACGGGCTGAACTCCCGCGGCAAGGTCGTGGTCATAGGAGCCACCAACCGGCCCAACTCCATCGATGAGGCGCTGCGCCGCCCCGGCCGGTTCGACCGGGAGATCGAAATTGGCGTGCCGGATCGGCACGGCCGGCTCGAGATCCTGCAGATCCACACCCGCGGCATGCCGCTGGCCAAGGACATCGACCTCGGTTACTTCGCGGACAAGACTCACGGCTACGTGGGCGCAGATCTGGCGGCGCTCTGCCGGGAGGCCGCTATGGCATCCCTGCGGCGCGTGCTACCGGACGTGAACCTGGAGGACGAGACCATCCCTACCGAGGTGCTGAACAAGATCTCCGTCACGAAGGACGACTTCGTAAACGCCATGAAGGGCCTGCAGCCCTCTACGATGCGGGAGGTCCTGATCGAGAAACCGAACGTCCGCTGGGACGACATCGGCGCCCTCGCCGATGCGAAACAGCAACTGAGGGAGGCAGTCGAATGGCCGCTGAAGTACGGCAAGGTCTTCGCACACATGAACGCCCGCCCGCCTAAGGGGATCCTCCTCTATGGCCCGCCGGGCACCGGCAAGACCCTACTGGCGAAAGCGGTAGCGACGGAGTCCGAGGCGAACTTCATCTCGGTGAAGGGCCCCGAGTTCCTGAACAAGTACGTCGGCGAGTCCGAGAAGGCAGTCCGCGAGACGTTCCGGAAGGCCCGGCAGGCATCGCCCTGCGTGGTCTTCATGGATGAAATCGATTCGGTCGTACCTGTGCGGGGCACCGGAGGCGATAGCAACGTCACCGAGCGTGTCGTCTCGCAGATGCTGACCGAGATGGACGGACTGGAGCCCATGAACGACGTAGTGGTCATCGCCGCGACCAATCGGCCAGACATGATCGACCCGGCGCTCCTGCGTCCCGGTCGGTTCGACAAGAGCATCTACGTCGGCCCGCCCAACGCGGAATCGCGCGAGGCGATCTTCGGCATCCACACCCGCGGCAAGCCGCTGGCTGAGGACGTCGACCTGAAGAAGCTGGCAGCTGAAACCGACGGCTGCACTGGCGCCGACATCGGCGCGATCTGCAACGAAGCCGTCATGACTGCAGTCCGGCGTTTGGTAGCGTCGGGCAAGGTACCTTCCGACAAGGAGATTTCCGCCTGCCGGGTCGAGATGGCGGATTTCGAGCAGGCCGTCAGCAAGTTCGGTCCGGCAGCTGCGACGAAGCTCCGGGAGTACAACAGCAGCCGGCTGCCGAACGCGTGAACGAGTGTATCGACCCCCTCCGAGACATAGAAACCCGACACTGAACACGATGAATCAATGGATATGTTGACAATGAGATGATGATAATGACAGACGCTGCAGACAGAGAGAACGACTGGGAGGACTGGACCGCTTTCGACCGGTTCTTCACAAGCGACTTCGAAGCCATGAACAAGCGGCTCGACCGCATGTTCGCCGGCCTGACAGCCGCACCTGGCGTCCGGACCTACGGGTACACCATGTACCGCGGGCCGGACGGTGTCCCGCACATACAGGAATTCGGCAACAGTCACGGCGACCAGGGCCTGTTGGCCGGAGCACCGGTGGAAAAGCTCAGGGAGCCGCTCACAGACGTCGCCCTTGACGGCGGCGTTGTACGTGCGACCGCTGAGATTCCCGGTGTGAACAAATCTGACATCCAGCTCGACGGATCGGCGACCGCGCTCACGATCACCGTGGACACACCGCACCGGCAGTTCTGTAAGACACTGCCGCTGCCGTGCGCCGTCGACCCCGACTCAGCCCGTGCTGAGTACAACAACGGCATCCTTGAGGTCACCCTTAAAGCAGTGCACCCCGCGGAAGCAAAGAAGCGGATCAGAATCGAGTGATCCGCCTCCCCCGGCCGGCGCCAAGCATCCCGGCGGCGGCCGCAACACCACGCAACCAATTTTGCCGAACGGTTCCTCCGTCCGTTCGGCTACTCCAAGGTCGGCCGCCCCTTTTTCCCCCCGGACGGCTGGCGCCTGCTTCCACTGGTCTTTTCTGACAATACTCTTATAGAAGCGCAATCTCTTATCCGTTTACCATGTCAAGGGAGGAGATGATCAATACCACGCGGGCTATCCTAGCGAAGGCCGGCTTCGACGTCTCCTCGGCTATCGAGCTCCGGAGTATCTGCTTCGACGTCGTCGGCCGCCGGGACAAGACCCTCCTGATCATCAAGATCCTCAGCAACGTCGACGCCTTCTCGCGCGATAACGCCGAGGAGATGAAGGTACTGGCCGACGCCCTCAGCGCCAGCCCCATCCTGATCGGCGAGACTTCGAGCTCCGGTCCCCTGGAGAAGGGCATCGTTTACACCCGCTTCAAGATCCCCATCATCTCCAACGAGACGCTTGCAGAGCACCTGCTGGAAGAGGTCCCGCCGTTCATCTTCGCCGCCCCCGGCGGACTCTATGTGAAGATCGACAGCGACCTCCTGAAGCATCTCCGTGACGAGCGGGGCATCAGCCTCGGCACCCTCGCCGAGACGGCCGGTGTCTCCCGGCGTACCATCCAGATGTATGAGTCAGGCATGGGCGCCATGATAGATGCCGCTCTCCGCCTGGAGGAGTTCCTCAACGTTCCGATCATCCAGCCGGTAGACCCGTTCGAATACCGTGGCGACAATACCGCCAAGACTCATGAGGTGACCGACGCCACCAAGAGCACTGGCAGCGAGCCTCTCGACCGTCTGCTCTCGATCGGCTTCGCCATTACACCGGTCGCCCGCAGCCCTTTCGAGGCCATCACCCGGGACAAGCACATGGTCCTGCTCACCGGTCTCGGATCGGATGAGAGCAAGCTGATACAAAAGGCACTGATCGCCTCGGAGATCTCCACGCTTGCCGACAAGCATGCAGTCGTCATCGTGCAGAAGAAGCACCGCGAGGACAACATCAAGTCGACCGCCCTCGTCACCGACGAGGAGCTCAAGAAAATCGACGACAAGGACATCCTGACTGATATCATCCTGACCCGGAGTACTAAGAAATGATGCATTTCACAATCAACGACCGGCCGGTGGACCTCCTGCCGGTCGTCAATGGCCTGACTACCGAAGCAAACAAAGTCGCCGCCGCTTTCGGTCATTACGAAGCATACGGCGCGTCCATGGGCATTGAGGGACTTGAGGCCCTCCGCAAGCGCGCTGAGATCGGCACCGACGACATTGAGGTCAGCGAGCTTGACATCACCTACGCCGAGCGCATGAGCAAGTTCGGCAGCATCGAGACCCCGTCGCCGGCCTTCTGCAAACTGGTGGACCTCTGCGCGGCCGCCGGACAGAACGTCATCGGCCTTGACTTCAACGATAACGACTATACAACAGCTTACATCGAGAGCGTCAGCACCACCGAGTTCGTCTCTGAACACCGGCTGGCCAAGAAAGGCCTGAAGAAGACGCTCGACGAGTCCTCGGCCGAAGCCCTCGCTAAGGCCTGGGACGCCTATGTCAATTCGGTCCAAGGCTACGAGAAGCTCAGCCGGAAGCGGGAGGAGCACATAGCTGCCGAGATCGCGGACACGGTGAAGTATCGCCAGTCGCTGCTGGCAGTCATAGAGTGCGAGCGGGCGGATGGCATCGTCGCCAAGCTGCGGGAGTATGAGAAGCCATGAACGGCGAGGACTGCCCAGACTGTGCCGCCTGGCGGGCAAGCGGTGCACGCTTCTGTCCCCGCTGCGGGTTGGAGCTGAACCCGTTGCCACAGCCGAAACAGAAGTACCCGATCCTTCATGGTTTCGCGCTTGCAACCGCAGTGGTTTTCCTGGTGCTAGGCATCTGCGAACTGCTGAGCCTACTGTTCCACCTCGGCGGTCTGCTCGAGGCCTGCAACCAGATCAGATACAGCCTCGGAGTGTACATCGGCACCCTTGATTGGCGGCTACTCAAAATCTCCGGCCTGGGCCTGCAGGCAATCCTTGTCGTTGCAATCGCGGTAGAGGCTTTCTGCCTGTTTTTCGCACTGCGCCGCTTCCTAGAAGGCATCGAACGCGGAAAGCGCACCAGCAGCGATGACCCCTCCGAGCGGAATGGCCTCACCGCGACTGCCGGCGCATTGAGCGTCAGCCTCTTCGTCGGTATCGGACTCTTGCTCCTGGCTGCCGCCCTTGGTTCGGCTGCTGACACTTCCTGGATGGACCAGTACACGAAAGAGCAACTGTCGGTCATGCTGTGCTTGGCCGGCGTCTTCGAGGAGCTTGAGGACCGGGTGGTGCTCATCGGCATACCGATGCTGCTCATCGCAATTCTCTATCGGCGCGACCGCCGGGCCTGGCAGTATCTTCTGGGCGGCTTTGGAATGAACCGGGTCGCCGCCGTACTGATCGTCGTCTCGGCCTTACTCTTCGGTCTAAGCCACCTCAACGGCTGGGGTTGGGGCAAGGTCCCAGACGCGGTAATTGGCGGTCTCCTGTTCGGCTACATCTACGTCCAGTACGGCCTGTATGCCAGTATCCTGATGCACGCGGTCAACGATCTCGTCAGCGTCGCGGGCTGGTTCCTCATCGGCACGGCCGGCGCCGTGCTGTTCGATTTCGTCCTGATAGGGCTCGGCCTGGTCATCCTCGTCTACTGGATCGTCAAGCCCCGGCAGGATGCCATCGGCTTCCGGCACATGGCAACATTCCCGACTAAATGCACCGAGGGCGTCCTTGCCTGGTGGAAGCGTGCTCAGTGACCGAGGAGCTCTTCCAGACGGCTCTTTGAAACAACCGCCGACGGCAAATCCCGCGCCTCGATGATGTAGGCATGGGCATAATCCTTCAGCCGCCCGAGAATATGCTGGAAGTCAACAGTGCCATCACCAATGGTAAGGTGCTCGTCGATCTGACCGTGGTTGTCGTGGATGTGAATGTTCATGACCCGGCCCCGAAAAGTGTCGAGCATCGCGTCGATCTGATTGGCAGTATGCGCATGGCCGATGTCGAAACAGACGCCGAGATTGGTCCCGTCGATGATCTGTTCCAGTTCCGTGGCCTGACTGCCCAGCATATACGGCAGGTTCGGCATATTCTCGATGGCCACCGTGATGCCAAATTCGTAGGCTGCCCGGTCCAGCATCCGCATGGACTGCTGAGCTTGACTGATTGAACGGTCGTGCAGCCCGTGAACGGCCAGTGATGCGACACCGGGGTGTACGGTCATCGTCGTGATGCCCATGGTCTGCGCCGACTCCATCTCAGACATAACCTCAAGGACCGAAGCCTCCCGCATCCGCTCGTTGACCGCCGCTACGTTGGTATCGGCGATGGCGGTATGGATCGAGTATGTCATGCCGGGGTGGTCATCCAATCCGGCGATGAACTGACCGTCGATCTTCTGGACCACATGGTCAGCCTCGGAGAAGATCTCCCAGTGGGTGAACTCCTTTGCGATACGACCCCACATCTCTGAGAACGGCACGGTGCCGAATTCCGGACAGGAGACGCCGATGGTGTTCATTGCAGGTGCACCTCCTCACCGTCAACGGTCTCGGGCGCAACGCGGTCGATGACCGCCTCGAGGTCGTCGTCCTGCACGCAGACGTCGATCGTCCCGAGCGCGATGGCGTAGTCGATGAAGGAGACCTTGCCGACGGTCGCTACCTGCTTGTTCAGGCGGAAGACGGTCTTGCGGCGGCTGCCGTGGGCGCCCCGGACCATCTGTGCCCGGGCGGCGTCGAGGACCTTTTGCCGCCGGATGAGCTGACCGAAATTGGCGAGGTCCGCCGGACCGCTGAGCTGATCTTCTTCCAGCGTCAGCCGGGCCGTCGGGAAGATGCTCAGGACCGCCGCGCGCACCTTGTCGGGATCCTCGCTGGGATAGACCTGACAGGAGACCGTCACTTGTTCCATGGCGAAGGAAACGGCGCGCGATTATTTAACGAGATTCTCCAGCTCAGTCACGGAGATACCCAGTCGGCACCACCGGTACGCCGTCATCACGTTTCAATTATTTTTTTTATCATTGTGCTATTTGGCTATGCAATCACCGTTAGGAACGGCCGGCGTAAATTCCATTAACAGGAACGCTTATGGGACGGACCATGAAAGACGAAGTGCTCTCCGCCGCCACCAGGAAGAATCTCTTCCTCTCGCCGGAGGCACTGGAGATCATCGATTCCAACGGATATCCGATGGAGTTCGTCAACACCTTGCTCAATGCCCTAGCCAAGACCTCGATGTTCGTCACGAAGCAGGATGTTCTGGACATTCTCAACGGTGACCAGGCCATCTTCCAGGCGTCCAAGACCATTGCACCCAAGAACAAGAAGCAGCTCGACCTATCTGTCATCCCTGGCAGCGACATCACCGGCCAGAGCACCTGCGTCGGCAACATTGAGGACTTCGCCGCTTACTTCCGCAGCCGTTATGCTCTGCTCAAGAAGATCATCATGAAACGCACCGACTTCGGCGTCGCCATGCCAATTAAGCGCGCTATGGAGCTCGGCCGCGACGTCAGCATCGTCGGCATGGTCTACGAGAAGAAGGTTACCAAGAACGGGCACGTTGTCATTACGGTCGAGGACGAGACTGGCACCTGCAGCGCCTTCATTTCCAAGGACTCGCCGCTCATAAACGAGACCTTTGTCAATGACGAGGTCGTCGGCCTCAAAGGCAAGCCGTCCTCTCGCGGCTCGCTGTTTATCGTCAACGAGGTTGTCCGTCCGGACATCCCGGCATCCCACCACTGGGATCCCAGCGACTCCGTCTCGTCCATCGCATTCATATCGGATGTCCACTGCGGCAGCAAGACTTTCCTCAAGCCCCAGTGGGAGAAGATGATCGCCTGGCTCAAGGCCAACGCCTACGACATGGACTTGGATTACATCGTCATGCCCGGAGACGTCGTCGACGGTATCGGCGCATTTCCGGGACAGGAGGAGGAGTTGGAGATCATGGATATTTACAAGCAGTACGAGACCCTCTCGAACTACCTCAAAGAGATCCCTGATCACATCAAGATCGTCCTGCACCCAGGAAACCATGATGCCTGCCGGCTTGCCGAACCCCAGCCGGCCCTTAGCGAGATATTCACCAAGACCTTCGACAGCAACATAATGATGGTCGGCAACCCCATCAACCTTAAGGTGGAGGGCCGGACGGTAACCTCTTACCATGGCAAGAGCATCGATGACTGGATCTCCGGCGTACAGAAACTCACCTATGACGACCCGCTCGCAGTCATGAAGGAGATGGCGGTCCGCCGCCACCTCGCCCCGATGTACGGACAGCGCAACGCCCTCGCACCTGAGAAGAAGGACTATCTGGTGATGGAAGAGGTCCCTGACATCTTCGTCTCCGGCCACGTGCACGGTGCCGGCACCATGGAGTACCGCGGCGTCAAGATGATCAATGCCTCCACCTGGCAGTCCCAGACCGATTACCAGAAGATGCACAACTTCAACCCCGACCCCGGCATCATGCCGATTGTCCACCTCGGAACCGGCCGCGTCATCATGAAGAACTTCATGAAATGAGTTCTCGCAAGCGTTTTAGACTGTGACTCGATGGAGTTTATTATGCAAGCGTTCCGTCTTTCCGCCATTCCCGTCCATCGCGGAGGACCATACGATTCTAGTTGCCTGGCACTGTACCGGTCGGCCTTCCCGATCATCGAGCGTATCCCATACGGAGACCTCCATGCCTACACGGAACAAGATCTCAGCGATTTCGGCGCCCTGCTCGACAATGAAGAGTTCGTCGGCCTGTATTTCGTCATGCATCAGACTGGCGCATCCTGTCTGCTCTACTTCGCGGTACGCGGCGACCTCCGCGGCCAGGGTTACGGTTCTGCTGCGCTGGCACTGCTTCGGGAACTCTATCCAGCGGGACTCTTCCTCTTCGTTGAAGAACCAGATGCCGCTCGGCCCGGAAACGACCTCCGGCTGAGCCGGATCCGCTTCTACGAACGGAACGGCCTCGCCGATGCCGGATTCGCCTATCCGCTTGAAATCGTCTACCGGCTTATGACGCTTAACTGCCAGATTGTAGCCGCAGACGTCGACCGGGCATGTGCACAGGTAATGCCCGCCTACCTCGTCGGAAAGGGCAACATCGACACCGACCCACCGGCCAGCCGTTAAAGCAACAGCAACATATTACCGACGTCCACCAATGATAGAAGTGTGTCCCACCTGACGATCGACTGCACGAATTGCGTTGGTTGCGGCCACTGCATCAACGTCTGCATCCGCAACAACCCAGCCTTAACGCCGACCATAAAATCTACGAAATCAATCGTCCACCTGCTTCGACTGCGGACATTACCTTGCGGTCTGCCCCAAAAGTACCATTCGCCTCAATGCCTACACAGACAGCAAAGACCACATCCGTAAGTACGACCCCAAGAAGCTGGCAATCACTGACAACCAGATGCTCGACTTCCTTCAGCGCTGACGCAGCTGCCGCTGGTTCACCGACGAGAAGGTGGCGCGGACGGAGTTCGCCGAGCTCTTTGAAGCAACCTGTTGCAGTCCCACCGGGCAGAATGCCCAAGACGTCGAGGCCGCCGTCACAGACGAACGACTTGACAATTTCATGCACCTGGTTGGAGCATCATCAGTACTGAGCGTGAAACATACTTCTGCGTCGACCAGTTTTGCCGTTACTTTGAGGACTCGCCGCCTTTCAAGCACCGCCCGCCGCTCTGGGAGAGCCGGCAAATTGTCTGCACTTTCGCCGACACCCAAGTGGACACGCTCATCGCTGCCACCCGGATGGAGCTACTGGGCTACACTATGAGCCTGGTCGGTTACTACAGCTCCTTCATAATCGACGCCGACCAGCTCGACCACACGAAACTCACGACGTTCTTCCCGGACATTCCGCCGACCAAGCATCTGCAAGCAATCTACGTCATCGGTCACCCGCGCATCAGTTACCGATGAATAGTTTCGCGGCAGACATCGCCAATCCATTGGGGACTGAGCGAATCCTAATACCCGACGGACGCGATGCTACTCTCATGAGCCACCTCATAATCAACACGAACTCCTGCATCGGTTGCAAGCGCTGTTCCCGGGCCTGCCCGCGGAACAACCTTGCCATGGTGGACGGCCGGGCTGTCGAGACCGGCGGCTACTGCATTGACTGCGGGCACTGCATTGCGGTCTGCCCCCGGGATTCGATCCGGCTCACCGCCTACCCCGACGGCGACAGCCAGATCCGCGACTACGATGAGAAGCAGGTGCTGATTCCGCCGGAGACCCTGCTCGACTTTCTCCAGCGCCGGCGCAGCTGCCGCTGGTTCACCGACGACAAGCTGCCGGAGGAGACCTTCCTGGGCCTGCAGGAAGCCGCCGCCTGCAGCCCCACCGCCGATAACGCGCAGGATGTCGAGCTCGTGGTGCTCGACGGACGTCTCAACGACTTCCTACAGGTCGTCTGGGATATCATCAAGACGCAGCAGGATCAGGACCCGCGCATCCGGCAGTTCGGGAACTGGATCGAGAACCCGGCCTCGTGTCGGTACCATCCGCTGCTGTGGCAGGGGAAGCAGGTCCTGTGCACATTTGCCCGCCGGGCGGACGACGGACTCCTGGCAGCTGGGCGCATGGAGATGCTCGCCTACTCCGCCGGCCTAGGCGGCTTCTACAGCAAGTACCTCCCGCTGGCAGACGAAATCGATCATGGGAAAGTTGCCACATTCTTCCCCGATCTAGACCCTGCAAAGCGCCTGCAGGCGGCTTTCGTCATCGGTCAACCGGTCGGTGGCTACTTCCGCCGGACGGTGCCGCGGCGCGAACCGCCGCTGCATATGTACTGAGACAGAAAAAGACTGAAAAGACTCCGGCGGGAACAATCCGCCGGAAAAAAGGTTTCGCGCCTTATATGTTGAGCACGTAGACGGCGATGATGAGGAAGGCGCCGAGCATGAGCATCGCGTAGGCGATGACCCAGATTGCAGTGAACAACCGTCTGAGCTTGACGGGGTCCTCCTTGATCTCCTCCCAGCACTCCTCGAATGACTTCACTCGGCTGCCGCCCCTTTCTTCTTGAGGTGCTTCAGGCGGGTGGTGTTCTCCCTCTCCATCTCCTCGAGACGGAACTTCACGAACCGCTCCGAGTCCTTGAGCTCGGGGATGATCTTGAATTCGAGGGCGTTCACTCTCCGCTTGGTTCTCTCGATCTCATCCAGCAACTTCTTCATGGTGGTCTCGACCTCGGCGGCCCGGACCAGCGTGTCGAGCAGCTTCTCGAACGCGGCCGCGGCCTCCTCAATATAGGCGGAGGTCTCGATCACACCGTAGCCCTTGTTCAAGATGTTGGTGTGAATCGACTCAGCCTCCACCTTGGGGACCATCATTCCCATGATGGATTTGCTGGACAGCTTGACCGTGGGGTAGGACTGCAGGGCGTAGGCCGCGCTTCTGACTGCGACCTCGCCGTCAACAGCCCTCGCGATGGTGATCTTCTTCATCGCGAGCTCGAAGTCCGAAGCAACGCCGGCGCGCATCTTCCTCGCCTTCTCCAGGACCTCGAAGAACTCGATGATGAGGCCGTCCCGCTTCATCTTCATGATCTTGTATCCCGACTGGGACAGCTTGATCTTTCTCTTGAGTTCCAGGAGGACGGAGCGGGTCGGGGTGATCTCGTGGGCTGCCATCGGATCACTTCTTCGGCAGATACTTGTCGATGTACTTGCGGTCGACACGCGTCAGCTGATCAGTGTCCAACTCCTTCAGGATGTCCCAGGCGATGTCAAGGGTGGTCTCGATGGAGCGGTCCTCGTCGATGCCCTGGCGGACCACGCGGTCCTCGAAGAGGTCGGCGAAGTCCAGCAGCTTGCGGTCCTTCGCATTCAGCGAGTCCTTGCCGACGATCGCGACGAGACCGCGCAGGTCCTTGCCTTCTGCGTACGAGGCGTAGAGCTGGTCCGAGACGGCCTTGTGGTCCTCCCGGGTCTTGCCCTTGCCTATACCGGAGTTCATCAGCCTGCTCAGGGAGCTCGAGACATTGACCGGCGGGTAGATGCCGTTGCGCTGCAGCTCACGGGACAGAACAATCTGACCCTCGGTGATGTAGCCGGACAGGTCCGGAATCGGGTGGGTAATGTCGTCGCCGGGCATGGTCAGGATCGGGATCTGGGTGATCGAGCCCTTCTTCCCTTTTATCCTGCCAGCACGCTCATAGAGCTGGGCGAGGTCGGTGTACATGTATCCGGGGTAGCCGCGGCGGCCGGGCACTTCTTCACGAGCCGCTCCGACCTGACGGAGCGCCTCGCAGTAGTTGGTGATGTCGGTCATGATGACCAGCACCTGCATGCCCAGCTCAAAGGCCATGTACTCCGCGGTGGTGAGGCCCAGACGCGGAGTGACGATCCGCTCGACAGCGGGGTCGTCAGCCAGGTTCAGGAAGACGACGGCGTTCTTTAGAGCGCCGGTCCGCTCGAACTCGGACATGAACTTCTGCTTCTCTTCATTCGTAATACCCATCGCGATGAACACGACGGCGAACTCTTCGTTCTCGCCGCGCACCTTCGCCTGACGAGCGATCTGCAGCGCGATATCATTGTGCGGCAGACCGGACGCCGAGAAGATCGGGAGCTTCTGCCCCCGAACCAGGGTGTTCATGCCGTCGATGGTCGAAATGCCGGTCTCGATGAAGTCGGCCGGGCTGTCTCTGGCCCACGGGTTGATGGCCGCACCGGTGATATCGAGTTCTTTCTCCGGGACGATCCGCGCGCCGCCGTCCAGCGGCTCGCCGGCGCCCGAGAGGACACGGCCGAGCATCTCACGGGAGACAGGCATTTTCATGGTGTCGCCCAGGAACCGCACGGAGGCGGCCCGGTCGATGCCGGTGGTGCCTTCAAAGATCTGGACGACGACGGTGTCGTTGGAAGTGTCCAGGACCTGCCCTCTCTTCATGGTGCCGTCTGAGAGCCGAACGGAGACCATCTCCTGGTAGCCGACCGGCTCGGTGTTCTTCACGAAGACCAGCGGTCCGGCGATCTGGGAGATCGTCTTGTACTCTTTCGATACAGTTGCCATCTTCAGGCCTCCAGTTTGCTGAACTGCTCGTCCATGTCCTTATCGACCGCGACGAGCTCATCGTCGACCTTCTCTTCATACTTCGCCTGCTGGAAGCGCTGGCGGACCGGCAGGTACGCGATCTTGTCGACCGTGACGCCGGCCTTCAGGGCCTTGTCCGCGAGATCGCTGTACTTCTTGATGAGCCTCATCATCATATACTGACGGCTCAGCGGGCAGTAGCAGTCCACAGGGTGGTACGCATTCTGCTGCAGGTAGATCTCCCGGATCATCTTCGCGACCTCCAGAGTGATCTTCTGTTCGTCGGGGAGCGAGTCGGAGCCGACCATCTGGACGACCTCCTGAAGCTCGGACTCCTTCTGCAGGGTCTGCATGGCCCATGCCTTCAGGTCGGGCCAGTTCTCGGCGACGTTCTTCCGGTACCAGGGGGCCAGCTGTGCATCATACATAGAGTATGAGGTCAGCCAGTTGATGGTCGGGAAGTGGCGGCGCTCACGGAGTTTAGTGTCCAGCGCCCAGAAGACCCTGACGATACGCAGGGTGTTCTGCGTGACCGGCTCGGACAGGTCGCCGCCGGGCGGCGAAACAGCACCGATAACGGAGATCGAGCCATCGCAGCCACACAGCGACTTGCCGCGGCAGGCACGCTCGTAGAACTCGGAGAGACGGCCCGACAGGTATGCCGGGAAGCCTTCCTCGCCGGGCATCTCCTCAAGCCGGGAGGAGATCTCACGCATAGCTTCGGCCCACCTGGAGGTGGAGTCGGCCATGAGGGAAACGTTGTAGCCCATGTCACGGTAGTATTCCGCGATGGTCATGCCGGTGTAAACGGACGCTTCACGCGCCGCGACGGGCATGTTCGAGGTGTTGGCGATCAGGACGGTCCGCTTCATCAGGGACTCACCGGTTTTCGGGTCTTTCAGTTCTGGGAACTCGGTGAGTACCTCTGTCATCTCGTTGCCGCGCTCGCCGCAGCCGATGTAGACGACGATCTCAGCGTCCGAGTACTTGGCCAGGGACTGCTGTGTTACGGTCTTGCCAGTGCCGAAGGCACCCGGAATGGCCGCGGCGCCGCCCTTCGCGAGCGGGAACATGGTGTCCAGCACGCGGAGGCCGGTGACCAGCGGAACATCCGGCCGGTACTTCTCGGTGACCGGGCGGGGAGACCTGACCGGCCACTTCTGCATCATCGGATACTCGACACCGTCGACCTTCGCTATGGGCTGGTCGACTGTGAACGATCCCGACTTGATGTCCTGCAACTTCCCCTTCTTAACGTTCGGGGGCAGCATGATCTTGTGCAGCATCGGGCCTTCCATTACCTCGCCCAGGACGTCGCCGCCCTGAACCTCGTCGCCGACCTTGGCGGTGGCCTTGAAGTCCCATTTCTTCGCTCTGTCCAGTCCAGGTGCGGAGACCCCACGGAAGATGAAGTCGCCCATCTTCTCCCGGAGGACCGGCAGCGGCCGCTGGATACCGTCATAGACGGAAGTCAGCAGGCCGGGGCCCAGCTCCACGACCAGAGGAAGGCCAGTGTTGGTTACCGGCTCCCCGGGTTTGATGCCGGAGGTATCCTCATAAACCTGGATGATGGAGTAGTCACCGACGATCTTGATGACCTCGCCCATCAGATTCTCTTTGCCGACATG
>Ga0070399_1002048_pt1 | contig 19916 bp, 11 predicted proteins | sample BioMet4_FD_61217 | JGI IMG/M metagenome (GOLD analysis project Ga0070399, IMG submission 61217) | Microbial communities from bioreactor (seeded with sewage sludge) at LBNL, California, USA - Biofuel metagenome 4 (version 1) | ecosystem: Engineered > Bioreactor > Anaerobic > Unclassified ... | reverse complement strand
CCCCACCCGACGGGCCAAGTCTATCTGGATACGGGATTGCTTATTCTTCGGATATACAAATCGAAGCATGCCGCAGTGGGTCGTAGCAGTCGCCTCTACTTTTATATTATAATCACTCAATCGCACTTTATAATATCCGGCACGCGCCTCTTCCGAACTTTTCTCGTATCGTGACCTGTATCCCTTCACGCCGTTTTCTTTTCCCGAATTAGTATGCATAGCACCGGTTGTAGGCATCACCAACAAATTACCCATATCACCAAACCAACCAATACCACTCATCTGGGTAAAAGCAAACCCTTCGATCGTTTCATGTTCATAACTATATCCCGAACCATTATCTCCTCCGGTTATGGTATTAGGACTAACTTGAACTGCTCCAAACGGCGTAGTTGCTCCAGGAAAAGTTTTTCCTAAACCATGGTAAGCGCCCGCAGCTTCGGTATTCGTACTCGCTCCAATAAAAGGATTCACATAATCAGAAACACGAACAGCGTTATTTTGTGAAAACAATGAGGAATATGAAGTACAGCTCAAAAGAATTAAGGCTCCTACAAAGCAGTTCCTTTTCTTTATTTTAGAAATAGTGAATCGTATCATAACGGATATAATCATTTAAATATTAAGGAAAAGAAGGGGGTAATTTTTTTGTTCCCCATCTTAAATCAAGTTTATCGGTAGTTGTATATTCCAATGTTGCACCATCAGAAAGAACATCCCAGTTAATCCAAGTACTATCATATGCCTTACCATTAAGTTTTAATGATTTGATATGGATTTTTTTCTCGGAACCTCCTTTGATGAGGACGAAACCATTTTTTAAATGCACTTTAATGTAAGGAAAGATAGGCGTATTCACCGTAAACCCACCGATCCCAGGTATTTCTGGATATAAACCTATACAGGCAAATACGTACCATGCTCCCATTGTTCCCAGATCATCATTGCCGGGAAGACCATTCACTCTACTAGAATATTGCTCATTCAATATCCTGTTTACAACAACCTGTGTTTTATCAGGACGGCCTATCCAGTTATACACCCAAGGGATATGGAAACTCGGTTCATTACCCGAAGCAAACCACGCATCATTGTAATTGGCATCTAAACGAACGAAAAACTCATCCAAACGCCGTTCCGCTTCTTTTTCTCCACCGATAGCTTTGACTAAACCGGCAATATCATAAGGCACCATCCAGAAATAATTCTTATAAGTAGATTCACGGAAATCCTCACTTAACGGCTTCCAGGAACCATCAGAATTGCGGGACTGCAACCATCTCGTTTGCAGATTAAAAAGATTCTTCCAAGAACGGGCAAAATGGAAATAGCGCCAAGCCGTAAACTCATCCCCTATCGCACGCAGAGCAAATTGCCCGATAGCAAAATCAGCGGAAGTGTATTCCAACTGGATGGAAGCGTTATAATAACCTTTATCCAAATACTGTTTTAGCCCGGGACGTGCTTCTATATCCTGTGACTTGGCTCCCGGAACTTCCCCATTCACACGCATTGCCTTCAGAATCGGCTTAGGATCATAGTTCCTTGCTCCAAATGCATAAGCGTTTGAGATCAGAATCGGAGTAGGATCACCTTGCATCACTCCCGTTTCCACATTTGCCAACACCCAACGTGGAAAAGCACCACCCGATTGTTCTGCAAATTCCTGAAGGGAAATGACGATATCGGAAGTCACATCCGGATCCAACATAGCCAGCAATTGAATTTGCGTACGGTAAGTATCCCAATTGCTGAAAGAGGTATATTGTTTGGAACGGGATTTATGGACTCGATTATCTGCTCCCATATATTCACCATTCACATCACTACAAACATTTGGATGTATCATAGTCCGATACAGATGCGTATAGAACTGGGTTATACGATCGGTGTTATTCCCTTCTACTTCTATCTTTCTTAAATAATAATCCCACTTCTTTTCAGCCCGCTCCTTTATCTCATTAAAGTTCCAGCCGGCATTTTCTGTTCTCAGGTTTTCTCGTGCATTTTCTACAGAAACATAGGAGATCCCTATTTTATACTGTATACTTTTTTTCTTGCTCAAATCAAATGTGAAATAAGCTCCGGAGTATTCCCCTTCGGCAAAGGTGGTATTCGGCATCAATTTTTTCCGTTTCCACGTACCGGACTCGACAGCATCCTCATCAAACTCCGCAACAAAATAAACTTTATACGGAGTGCGTATTCCGCAAAAACTTCCGCCCTCAGCATAGCCTTCGCACTTGTTAGGAGCAGTAATAACAATGGCTGCTTGCTCTATCGGAGTAGCAGAAATGCCACCACCTATAATGATCGTACCTGCAGTCTGTTCGACCGGAAACTCATACTTTGCCATACCGGTTCTCTCAGTAACTGTCAGATGTGCTTTGATGTCTTCCTGTACGGTCGCTTCATAGTATCCGGCATGGCCTTGTTCACCGGAAACATTGATCCTGCAATTCAGAATATTATCAGGAGATATTCTCAATTTTCCTTTCATGGGAAAAGTAGGAAAGTTCCCCATATGTTCGCATCCCCCTCCACTCAACTGGTTAATCACCAAACCAGAACTCTTGGAAAAATAAGACGGAGTGAATTGTACCATTCCGAAAGGATAGGTGGCACCCGGATAGAGATAACCGGAAGCTAGTCCCAACCCCTTGGTTCCAATCAGTGTATTTACTTGCTGTGCATAGCTCTTACTATCAGCTTGTCCGTAGCTCAACCCACTAATGCATGGATTTAAGAATAAAAAGAGATAAAATAAGATTTTATTTTTCATCGCGTTCAACCTTTAATGTCCGTATACCAAACTGAGGTATAGATAGCTTCAGAAAGCTCCTCCCGTCTTTCTCCCGAACCGGGAATGTTTCCACAATCCTGCCATCCAATTCCACCGACCTAATAACCGGATTATTCCCGGCAATAGAGATTTCTTTTAGAGCGCTATCGCCTTGGGCATTGAATAAACGGATATACAAGTCTCTCCCTTCATAACACATGGACGACAGCTCATAAGCATCGTCTTCTATAGACAGGAAAGAAGCAGAAGATGGCGCCCTATCTTTTGTCAACACGGGTATCAGCGGTTCGTTTCGCCGTTCACTCAGTGTCCATAGGCGACCTTGCTTCCAATTTCCTTGATGGGGCAATATGGAGTATGAGAATTCAGTAGGGCGGTCGATGATATAATCCCTACCCCAAAGTCCCTTACCGGCATATTGCACATCCAGCGCCAAAGGGAAGTCCTTTCCATGAGCATAACTCGTTGTATGGTCTGAGAATAAAGCCATTCCATACGAACTATTCTTGGCAACCAAATCCACCCAATGCACGATCACATTGTTCTTTATACTATCCCAGCGACTAAAGAACGTATCTTCCAAACGGCTCTTACAGACATCGAACGGAGCGTCTTTGTAAACCTGTGAAGAGTCTATCGCCGCAGGAAAGTAGAGCATCAGTTTGTACCGGTCATCATAGAACGATTTTCGCGGGTTTTCAACTTTAAATTCAATACCAGGTTCACCAATCTGCAAATTCTCTTTCCAGTCTATCTTAAGGTGCATATCGATCCGCGGCTCACCTTGTACCAACTGAATAGTCTGCGTAAACGGGTAAGACCCTATTTTCCCTTTCACATTCACTTTTATCAGTAAAGGACCTTGTTCCAGCACCTGAATGGTTGCGGGTTGGCTAATGCTGGATAAAAACGAGTTTTCTTTTATAAAGAAGCCTCGCAATTCATTAAAGCTCCGGATATTATCAGAGTCAATAAACTCTCTGTTTCGAAAGTATTTTGCCTTGAGACTCTCAATGGTCCCACCTTTCGAGGGATTCAAAATTAAGGCATATAAATCATTCTCCAAACAATAATTACCATTATGCATCCGGCTAATACCGGGAACTGTTTTCAATCGCTTCCCTGTTTCCTGAAAAGTGTAAGTTGCAAAACCGGCAGAGGGGACTTTCGCGCAAAACAGCAGCTGGGTTACTCCATTCTCTGTAGTCCATTGAGTCGGAAGTTTCCCTCCCCGACCATCAACAGCTACCCAATTTTTCCCTTTCCATGAAGAAGGCACTTTTATGGAGACTAATTCATTCCTTTCTACAGCCAATGTATTATAAACCCGAACCTGATTTCCCTGATCTTGTTCCACCATAGCCTTTAAGGATTCATCTATAACCTGTCTGCTCTTTTTATTCGTATTACCGGTCCAGTCGGTTACTGTTTCCGCCCAGGTTTTCTCACCGTTCAAACGGTTATAAGGTACAATCCAGCAATCGTGATGCTGGGAGAGCATCAGCGTACGCCAAGCCTCATCCAATGAGTCGGCAGGCCACTCTTTCCTCTTATAAATCCGGGCATAGGATGCCATCTTTTCCGCCTGAACAATATGATTCTCTGCTGTGCGGACTTCTCTCGTCAAACGTTGCATCACTTGCGTGCCCCACATCAAAGCACACAAGACATCCTCTTGCGAGAAATGCCAGTCCTCCCCGGTGCTTCCGTCCGAATAGTTTTGAATGTAGTTACGCCAGGTTTTATAGGTTGTCGGACGATAATAAGAAGTTGTATCTTGTCCCAACCAAGGGCCCTTACTCCAACCATGACTCCACGCCGCATCCTGAATGCACATCCCCACCGGATGATTAATTCCCGCATCAAAACATTTACGAATATAATCCTTGCTGTTAAACCAAGCTACAGACTGCCATGTTGATCCCGGCTGCAGTTCTTCACAAGCATAACGAGGCACTGTTATAATCTTTGTTCCATCAGGTCCCACCCAATTCACCAATTCTCCACCATGCCCGTTCACATAGCCTCCCCACATTGTATTGGGATTCTTTGTTGAAGTATACGAAAAGCCTAAAGATTTCAATACTGTAGGCAGACAGCTGGTAAAGCATGGTTCCTCGGACGAATAGGTTGTGAAAACCGCTTCGGGGAAATGTTTTCTGAGAAGGCGCATTCCATATTGGAACTGACGGATAACGCTTTCTCCCGAAGTCCCGAAGAAATAGCTTTGGGCATAAGTCGGGTTCACATACTCAATACGCCCGGAACGGACGGATTGATCTTTAAACAGTTGCTTAAAAGCTGCATATCCTTCAGGATCACGTTCTCTAACTACATTCCAAGATTCAGGTTCTATCTCCAAATTAATACACCAATCCGGATACTGCCTCAGCTTCTGGACTATAAACGAAGTCTGCCCTACAGGATAATGACCATAGACACCGCCATGATAACCATCAATAAAATAAGCTTGCTGAGCTTCAATCAACAACGGGCTGAAGGCCAGTAAGCTTATCAAAAGAATTATAAATTTTTCTCTCATACAATTTATTGCCAAATTATTAGAGCTTTACCAGCTCCACCTTCAATGTCTTTGGCTTGTTCATTTTATAAATACGCTCGACCAAATCCTGTTGCTCTTTCTCATTATCATCACGAACGCTTTTGTACATGAAGCGCAGCCAATAATCTTTCAGCATATTGACAAAAGGATTAGTTTTTCGATTCTCCAACATCGTGCTGACAGCCTTTTCATTGCTTGCCCACAATAATCCTTTATCACGCATCAGATTATATTCCATCCAGTAATATTCACGCATTTCACGTTCCATAAACCAACGCAGTTCATTCAGCCGGCGTATCTCCTGCGCCTGCTCGTTCTGAGGTGTATTTGCGTAAGAAGCTAGATTAATACCACGCTGCAGTTCGCCGGCTGTCAGACGTGCAATTGTTTTTCCACTTATTTTCAACAAGTAATAACCATCGGATAAGCCCTTAACAGCCAAGCCTTCGTAATTCATCTCATCCATAAACGGTATCACATTCAATGCATCGGCCTGTGTATGCAGCTCATTGTTATAATGCTCCCTGTCTATTGGAAAAGGTAATGAATTGGCAAGATAGTTAAAACTTATTCTTTCCGGGGAAACAGCCAATTCGGAAACCTTACAGTTCTCCGAACGGTTTACTGCTTTGGCGGATGCATCTATCGCAACGGATGCAACCGGCTTACTGGCCAATCCCTGTGCCCTAAGGAAGAGATATGCCATAACCAGATGCCCATCTGTCGTAGGATGGACACGATCACCACCACACAAGGTAAAAGCGGAATCAGCCTGTTGTTCACGCATATTGATTGCCGTCATCGGACGATTGAAATCTACATACCCCCATCCATTAGCTTGTGCCCTTTCTTTCAGAAAACCGGAGATATCCTGAATCAGCTTATTCTTTCCGGGAAAAGGAACTCTATTGAAGCGGGAAGTTTCATCATAAGGTGAACTGCCAATCAGAATCTTTCGCATTTCGGGATGCTTCTTATAGGCTTCTTCTATCACTTTATAGTCACTGCATGAGGTCTCTACCTTTTTGCGACCGACACTTTCATTTGCAGGCAATGTATAGTCCATATAACCCGTATCATTCATGCCAAACGTAAGCGTTACCACAGTAGGTTTATGCTCAAAGACCTTATCCAGCCGTTGGGACATTTGTTTAGCCACATCTCCGCCAATACCTTCATTAAAGACATCAATCCGCCGGTCGGGGAACCGCGTCATGTAATACAGCCAGATATACGAATGATAATGCCCTCCACAGGTAATGCTGTTACCCACAAAGGCAACCCTGTCCCCGTCCTTAAAGACCGGGATACTCTGAGCATAGGTCTTGCCCATGCCTGCCAGCAGACAAAGTGCTGCAATAATAAGTTTCTTCATTTCTATTTTCTTAATAATCAATCAGTATAAAAAGTACCTGTGCCATGCCTTTGGCACAACTTTGCCATCGTATTGGCACAGCATTGCCACTAGCTTGGCACAGTTGTGCCAATATTGTGGCAAAGACAGTAACAGCCTTACGGATACCACAAACACGACTACTCAAATTCAACATCATAAGTACCCGTTTCCAGAGCCAGATAGGAATCGTCCGGATTCACGTTTTTACTATTCACCAGACAATGACGCATCTTCCCGGGCACAGCAACGCTAGCCCACACTCCCACCGGCAAAACGATATGCATAACAAGACGCTTATCTTTCAATTCCCAGTTTACAACAATGGTTCCATAAGGAGACTCTTTAGTGGTATGCGCCCAGGTTACTCCTTGGGGAATTTGCGGTTCTATAAAGACATGCCGGTAACCCGGTTGTCCCTCGTCTGTCCGCAGACCACCAACCGCCTGATAGAACCAGTTGCCAATGCCATTGTAGCAATTGTGTACCCGACTGCGCTCCCCATTCCAATATTCCCATGTGGTGGTTGCGTTATTATTGATCATGTGCAAATACCCCGGATAATCCGGCTGTTTCAGCATAGCATACATAAAGTCGACTTCTTTATTCCGGATAGCCCAATCCGTGAGAACAGGCACACCTACCAGCCCTACTGCAATATGTTCTTTGTACTGGTTTGCAGAACGGATGATCAATCGTTCTTTAACCTTACTGTATAGAGTATCCGGCACTGCCCCCACTAACATGGGATATGACAAGTCCAACTGTGAACCTGTAGCATAAATGCCCGTCTCCGCATTATAAAAAGTCTTATGAATCAATTGATTTAGTTTAGACTTACGTTCAGCAAACTTTTGAGCATCAGCTGTCTTTCCAAGAACCGATGCTATTTTCTGCAAAGCACCCAGACAATCGCTGATAAAGCAATTGCTAACCAGATCAATAGAAGATTGCGCGCCGGAATCAACTCCGGCAGGAGCAAGCCAATCTCCCAAATACCAGTCACGGTAAGGAAGGTCAGGCCAACGTTTCAACAATCCATCCACGGTATATTTATCCACATAGCCCATCCATTCTTTCATCGTATCATAATAACGTTCAATCAGACGGGGATCACCATAGTTCACGTAAGTTCTCCAGGGAGCCAGTACCATAAAACCACACCAGTAAGGGCCGCCCCCTCCGGCACCCGGATTCGGCCCCACATGAGGAAGGCTTCCTCCTTCGCGCATGGAGTCGTGCCATGTCTGTAAACAGTTCATGTAAGTAGGCGACATGTCATACATCGTTTGCGAAACATTAGTCGAAGAATTACCATCACCTCCATATCCGGCACGTTCCAAGTGGGGACAATCCACCTGATAACCACTGAATGTAAGACAACTTATCGTATATTTAACCATGTCGTGTATGGCGTTCAACTCATTATCAGAACATCTGAAGGTGGCAGCCGATTGATAATCACCATGTATGGGGTAGGCCTTGATCTGCCGGCTCAGCGGCCTGTCAGGTAAGTTCATAATCCTCACATAACGGAAAGCATGGTGATTGAATTTATTACAGAACACCTCACCTCCGACCTTACCGGATGCGATATAAATATCGCTCTCGCCTTGATCTTCTATCTGACCATCCCTCCCCATATAATCACTGTAGCAGACAGTTATTTCGTGTCCGGAAGCAAGCTGGGGAATATGAATCTCAAACCAGCCGGTTAATACTTTCCCCATATCAACCAGCCAACAGTTTTTGCCTAAAGCCTCAATGCTTTTGGGAGTTAAGGTCTCCTGTTTCCTATTTGGTTCACAGGTTTGTGGCGAAACGATATGTGCTGTAACAGGAACAATTGCAACCGGAGTCCACTTCATTTTATTCAACTCTTCAGTTTCAAGATTATCGGGGAGCAGACGTCCGTCTATTCGCTCTCCACCAAACCGGAGGGCTTGCCAGGTTCCGGTATCCGAATACCCGCTTTCACGTGCTGTCCATGTGGCATCGGTAGTCACAACAGGACTCCATTTTCCATTCTGCAACATATCCATTTCGGCCCTCACTACCGGTCCGCCATATTCAGCACCAAAAGTCGTTTTCTTATACCAACCTTGCCCCAACCATAAAACCAATTCATTTTTCCCTTTATGTAAATAAGAGGTAACATCATAAGTCATGATCAATGACCGTTTATTCAATTGCGAAATAGCCGGAGATAATACCCAGTCATCTACTTTCCGACCATTGACATATACCTCATGATACCCCAAAGAATTCACATGCAGGAAAGTAGTACCCAGATGATTAACAGTGAATGATTTTCTTAGTAACGGAGCACGGACATCACCGGTAGCGAGTCCTATATACTCCCCTTTTAGTTTGTCATTCTCCAGAACACCAATGGCAAAACGTTGGATGGAACTCCAAGCAGAGACCTCTCCCTGTTCATTCCATACGCGAACCCTCCAATAGCATAACATGCGGGACTTCAAACCCTTACCTTTATAAGGAACCATGACTGAAGCCGGCTCCCGAACTTTAGCAGAGTTCCATAAGTCGGCTTTACCCCTTGTCAACTGCAGGCTGTCCGATGCGACCTGCACTTCATAACATTGCTGTTGTATAGGAGAGTCACTTTGAATTTTCCAGCTGAAATGAGGAGATACATTATCTATTCCATTAGGATTTATCAAATTCTCACATCGTAAATCTGTGAGGATAATTGAAGACGCTGATAAAAGATTGATCTCTATAAAGCAGCATAATATAAATAGTAAACCTTTTTTCATGATCTAAATATTTATAGAACAAAGATATACACCTTAGATTATATCTTAAGTATATACCTTTGATATATTAAGTTACTCTTAATGAAATAGCCGTTGATATAGCGTCCATTAGCAACTATTTACAAGTCTCCTCTACCACAAAGTCCCCTCCAGTTTCACTATCCCAGATTACAACACTTTTAGTGCTATTGGTGAAGTGTACCTGGATATTCACTATCGAAGCATCTTTGGATAAACCGAAAAAGTCTCTTGGATAGATGTATTTCTGAAATGAGGTTACAGCCCCCAAATCGCCCAAGGGTTCCATCAGAGTTTTACTGCTGGTTTCGTCTATGGTTTTTTCTTTCTCCACATTGTCTTCCATATATATCACCTTTCCTATCATATAGACATCACCACCTTTAAGACCGCCTTCGGTTACATAATTCGGTTCGTTATAGCGGATGGAGAATATATCGCCAAAGCCGAAAGTAGCAGGGACATAAGATACTGCAGGATCTGCCGTAAAGTCCATCATTGCTTCTTTTCCACCGGTCACTTCCAGTATTTTTTGCTCTATAACATCCTTATCCGGATATTTTTCACTGTTGAATCCAAAATCCGCACCACAAAAAGTGTATCCGGCAAAGAATTTCACTGCCCGTGGTCCGGTATGGATTTTAATATTTACAGTACCGGTTACTGTTTTCTTACCATCAATCTGATCATTGATTTGAAATGTTGTAGCCGACTTGAATACAACCCATTCCACCGGACCGGTATTCCCGCGTACGCCGAATCTACTTTGGAAAGAAGAGGCCCAAGGTTTTGAATCCGACGGATTAGTTTCATTCGCACCTACAAGTACCATAGGTTCATTAGTTACGACATTACCTGTGAAACCTGCTTGCGTGGTTAGTGTGAGTGTAGCGTTTTGGGCAACATTCCAGGCCTTAGGCATCAAAATACCAAACGCCAGCTTACTGTTGCCGTCGGTTTCGGCTACGATCTTTATCTTCACTTCGATATTGATATCACTGTCAACCTGCGCGTTGTCAGGGTGAATGATATTTTCTATGGTCATACAGGTCGCAACAAGGAATGATATTACCAGAAGCGACAGTAGATACTTATATTTCTTCATGAATTTCATACGATTATAATTTATTGGTTAAGTGCGCTTTTGAATGTATATTTGTAATTCACTGACGGACAATCCAGCTTAAAAGGAACGCTGAATTCGCCATTCTGGAAATAAGCGATAACGTGAGTAGTCCCGGTCATACGTAATTCATTGGGCAGTACATCCGTGTCAAGGTAAGCATCAACTTTACCGGTAGGAATCTCAAAATCATAAACAGAGAAAGGTATTTCTCCATTGGTGAAGGTTACTCCACTAATCTTACTGTCGGTATAGTGTATAGTCAACTTGTACGTTGCAAAAAACGGGAATTTTGCTGCAACATCTATTCCGTTGACATTCACTTCATCGTATTGCAATACCTGCCTGATGACATAATTTATATCGTAATCGGCCGGATAATCGGATGTCATCTTTGTCCGGTTATCGTTCTCGCAACTCATAAAAGAGAACAATGCCGAAACTACTGTAATTATTAATACATATTTTTTCATACATCATGTGTTTTTTAGTTTAATATTTTATCAATCTCTACCCAGAAGAACCGGGGACGATAGGTACTTACATCGCTAAACTGTTCGGCATAGACTTCTGTGTTGACATTGTAGCTCACCAGTATCATACCATCTTTCTCAAATTGCGGATGGGCCATGGCATTGTAAGTGAATAAATGTGGAGTATTTTGTTCATAAGTTTTAAAGATAAGCTGTTTGTTTCCCCAAGGACCGGTGGGGCTATCGGCAACGAATGTGTATATTTCACCGGAGTTGAATGTCTTCTTCTGCGTAAGCAATACATATTTGTCGCGCAGTTTGAATACATTAAATTGTGATGATACAGGTACACTTGCCAAGCCTTCCAATTTAACGGCATCCGATGGGCTCGTACTCCATCCCGAACCGTTGTAATATTGCCAGTTGGAATACGGATTGCCCGAAAGAGTGCGTGCTACCAGTACTTCGCTGATGGGATCCGCATCATTACGTACATCCACTTGCGCATAGATATAATTATAGCCACCATCGTTAAGTGCGCCCATTCCATAATGAATGTTTGTTGAACCGCTAAATGGTATAGGAGTTGTCTTATTCAACTCCAATCCTGGTAGATTATATTCCAGTATGTGAGTCGTTTCGTACATAAATCCCCACATATTATCACTTCCCTGATACATTAGGGTTTGAAAAACATACAACTTATCACCATTTACCAATCCGTGTCCGGGCCAGTACCATTTCTTCTCATCAAGATAACCGGGAGGAACCGCAGCAGAGGAGTTCTTATTGCTATTTGCTCCGTAAATAGCATTCACTTTCCCATTATTATACACGATATATGTATTTCGATACATATGGTCGGATGTTGGACGTTGCCCGTCACTAACGGTTCCAATGTACGAGTCTCCCATTAAGAAGATACTTCTACCGTCGGGTAAGGGAATGGAATACATACCATCACCTCCCGTAACGCTACCATGATCAGGGATAATAACGCGGGCTATCACCTTGTCGAGACCATCTATTTTTGCCTGAATTGAGCTGGTATTAACAACTTCATTACCATTCATTAGTGATAAGGTTACCGATACAGATTCGTTATAAGGTACATGGGTAAAAAAACACGCTGTTTTATCTTTTCCAACTGTTTTTACCGTACTAGGCTTACTCAACTCAATTCGATAACTATTGAAACTAAGCTTCGGGTCTGTAAGTTCCCACGAAAGGTATAGCGTATCAGCATTAGATGTACTCGTGATCTTAATGAAAGTATCATCATCTCCATTTTCATAAGGATTTTCCCTTTTGTTATCGTCTTTTTGGCAAGACATGAAGAAATACATCAAAAATGCTAATACTATCATATATTTGGAGTTGTACTTCATTTTAAACTGTTTGTTTTAATGGTCTTATTTAAAATGCTGATATATGCCTTTGCTCTTAGGATTTCCATTTTATTCCCTCTTTAAATTAGGATTAAGTCGCTTTTCCCTAATAGGATAAGGTAACAAAAGACTCGCTTCGGTGAATGGAGCTCCATGCCCGGGTGTCTGGTAACCAATCATATTTACAATCTGCCCTGTAACAGCGTGTAAGGCTTTATGGGTTCTCACCATATCATACCACGTTTGTCCCTCAAAGCATATTTCCCAGAAACGTTCCTGCAATACTCTATCAACAGTTATTGATGCCGGTTTCACTTCTTTGGGCAATGCTCTGCTTCTCACGGCATAGTAAGCGTCAATTGCATCAGCATCCGTCGTAGTTCCCCCATCAGCATTGGCCTTTGCTTCAGCCATCATCAGCAATACATCTGCATATCTCAATAGCGGATAATCGGCTCCGGACTTTCCCGTTTCTGCAGCTTCCTGATCCCAGTACTTATAAATATAGACTCTTCCAAGATTAACCATTCCCGATCCGTCAAGCGCTTCTTGTTCAGTGTAATAAAAGGCTCTTTCTTCTGTACGCTTGTCTCCTGCAGGATAGGTATTAAAGAACAACTGTGTAGTTGTCAATGCCCCTCCATATGCAGCATTAGCCGAAATTGCTTTTGCCGGTGCAGGATAAGGTAGCATATCACCATGAACAGGTGAACCCGCATTGTCTGCTTCTCTCTGTACTGACCAGATAATTTCTCCAGTATTCTCACTTGTTCTCAGTTCTGCATAAGTATCAAACAGTTTGAATTTTCCACTAGTATATACCTGTTTTGCCATATCATAAGCCTTCTTATAATATTCGGCTCCTTTTTGCAACGGATATCCGGCCATTGTAAGATAAACCTTGGCATGCATGGATTTTACAGCTCCTTTGGAGACTCTGCCTTCGGTACTTGTCCAGTCAGCTTTATCCATCAGTTCATCAGCTTTAGTCATATCTGCGTCAATCTGAGTATATACATCTCCTATAGAAGATAATTCAATAGCTACATTAGACAGGTCTTTAGTACTTGTAAGTTTTAGGGGAACCGGTCCGTAAAGTCTTACAAGGTTGAAATAAAAATAGCCGCGAAGGAAATAAGTCTCGCCTAGCAGTTGATTCTTCTTATCTTCGGTTATAATTCCGTCGGCCATAGACTCAATTCCTTCTATGGTGCTGTTACAATTCTCGATGGCTTTATAAGCCGTTTCCCAAAATTTCTGAACATACCCGTTATTTTCGGCTATATTCAAACTGTTGGCTTGAGCAAGGTCCTGTGTTCCCGATCCACGTAAACGTTCGCCGTATCCGTGCAGATATTCCATGAATATAAAGGTCTGCGAACCTGGTTCCACATCTCCATCAAATATATCATCCAGGTATGTATAAATACCATTAACAGCCGCAACGACTTGTCCTTCCTTCTGGAAGTATGAATCGGGTGTAAGGAATGTCTTCGGTTTCTCTTCAAGAAAAGCATCGCATGAGGTAATAAGTATCGCCAAGGCTATAAGCCAGCTTATATTTGTTTTCATACAGTCAATATTATTTATATTAGAACGTAATCTTTATATTAGCAGTGAGTGTTGTTGGACGCGGATAAGCGTAGAAGTCGATACTCTGTCCTGTATCTGTGTTAAATGCCCCCACTTCAGGGTCATATCCCGGATACTTGGTAAACACTGCCAAATTCTCAGCTGTTACTCCTAATGACAGGTTATTAATTCCTCCTAACCATTTCAGTATTTTAGGAGTAAGAGTATAAGAGAGGGAAATGTTGCGGATTCTCAGGAAATCTCCTTTATGGAGCATATATGAGTCTTTTTCATTTTCTCCAAAGTAAGGATCGGATGGCAGACGTAATGCGGCGATCATTGTATTCTGATTTTCTGGTGTCCATGCTTTAAGTATAGATTTAACATTGTTGCTATACAATGGCCTATTCTCCAGCATAGAGTTCGTAATATCCATAATCTTGAAGCCATACACATAGTTAAGGTCAATCATCAAAGAAAATCCTTTGTATGTAAATGTATTAACCATTGTAAGGTTACCTTTAGGAGCACCAGACCCCATAATCTGACGGTCCCCTTCATCAATTTTATAATCTTTATTTACATCTTCGTATTTAATATCACCCGGTTTCTTTCCGTATTTGGCCGCTTCTTCCACCTCTGCCAAGCCCCATGTGCCCAACCTCCTGTACACATAATAAGATGCCCAATCTTCACCTTCGCGGGCTATGGTGTTATTTCCGGTATCGATAGTTTCTCCGTTTATATCTACAACTTTCAGTTTATTAGTAGAAAAGACAAGATCTGTTACCCACATAAAGTTTCTAGTATGAATATTATGTGATGTAATTGTCGCCTCAAAACCTTTGTTTACTATTTCACCGAGATTGGTCCATGTGGTAGAATATCCGGTTGTGAAAGGTACTTGTTTCTCAAATAATAAATCTTTGGTTGACTTACGGTAATAATCCATAATTACCTCTAAACGGTTGTTGAAAAAGCCAAGATCAAGCCCGATATTGAACTGGCGAGATGATTCCCATTTCAAATCTTTGTTTCCAAGGTTGCTCAGCACCACATAAGAAGTAAGCGTATTATTAAAGACGGTTGAGCCGTTGCTATATTGCGATATAGTCCTGTAATTAGGAATAGAAGCATTACCTACCATACCATAACTAGCCCTAAGTTTTGCCTGATTCACTACATTTTTCAATGGTTTGAAGAAGTTTTCTTCTGAAACACGCCATCCTGCTGACAGTGATGGGAAATACCCATATTTATTATTCATACCGAAGTTTGAAGCACCATCCACACGGAATGTAGCACCCAACAGATACTTATCTCTGAAGCTGTGGTTCATTCTGAAATAGTATGAATTCATTGTATTTTGATTCATGCCTGAAGTAGGTTGGTGCCATGTCGTTCCAGCGGACAGATTATAATAGTCAAATGAATCATCAAAGTATTGTTCTGAACCCGAAGAGGAACTTTCTGAACGATTATAGTACCAACTGGCTCCTAATACAAAGTTAGAACTAAGTTGTCCACCGAAAAACTCATCAGTATAGGTAAAGTAATTTTCGCTGGTTAATTTCTGGGTATCGGAATTACTTATATCGGCATACCCACCGTTATTTTCACTGACATCAAAAAGTCCCGCTTTAGCATAGTTCATATTTTTCCTATTAGACATTTGATAGTCTCCTTGAACAGTGAATTTTAGTTTCTTTGTGATATCTAATGTAGTGTTCAAACTAAACAATGAAAAATTAGACTTCCATTCACTTTTCCTATCGCGTAACAGCAAGAGCGGGTTTTCTCCCGTTTCCGAAAATGGATAATCATGCTTACGTCCCCAAGTGCCATCTTCATATTTTACGGGAACAATAGGTGGCATTTCAATCATATTCCGAAGTGCTCCCTGATTAAATGAGCCTTCCATGTCATTGTTATTCCCTTTTTGGCGACCTACGGTTCCAACAATCTGAACCCGAAGCCAACTTTTTATTTTGCTGTTCACATTTACAGTCCCGGAGAAACGTTCGTATTCGGATTCTTTAATTAATCCTTCCTGATTCTGGTATCCAATACTGGCATAGATACTTGTATCTTCCCCCCCGGATGCAAAAGACACAATGTGGTCGTTGGTTATTGCGGTCTGGGTAACTTCTTTTTGCCAATCGGTATTGTATTTAGGTGAAGCAATTAGCAAACCATTATCATCATACTTAAAATTACCGGAAGCGTCTTTATCATAATAGAACAGTTTCTCATTAGGATTCGTAAGATGAGGCATAGTTTGCCCGCTGTAGGCATAGGCGCGCCGTTGAACTTCCATGTATTCATCAGAATTTAGTACATCGAGCTTGCGACCCATAAATCCAAATCCCATTTTACCATCGTAAGTAATGGTACCTATACCTTTTTTACCTTTCTTAGTTGTTATCAGTACAACTCCGTTTGATCCCTGTGCGCCATACATTGCCGTTGCAGCAGCATCTTTAAGGATATCAATAGACTCGACATTAGCAGCATTTATAATGTCAGGATCCACCCCAATTACACCATCCAGTACATAGATAGGATCTTTACCTGCATTTATGGAACCCATACCGCGAACACGTAGTGACGACGCCCCGCCTGGCCGGCCTGACATGGAAACATTTGATACACCAGCCACTTTTCCAGCCACACTTTGCATAATATTAAAGGCTGACGGCCTGTTGTTCAGCTCATCTCCCTTCACTGAACTCACTGATATGGACATATCCTTTTTGGATCGGGTTCCATATCCAATAACAACAACATCATCCAACAGTACTGTATCCGTATGCATCGCTACATTATACTGTGATTTTTCGCTTATTGCTACTTCCATAGTCTTCATTCCCAGATACGATAATTGCAACGTTCGTGCATCAGCCGGTATCTTAAATGAGAATTTACCCTCAATATCGGTTGTTGTACCGATACTCATACCTTTTACCATAACGGTCACCCCGATGACAGGCTCACCATTTTCATCTGTCACCACACCGGATATGGTTCTTTGGACTCTTTGCAACGTGATGTTGGTAGAAGCGTCTACTTGAATACTGCTAATGAATAACAGTAGTGATAAAAATACCAGTCTTCGAATTTTGGATCCTACTCCAAGTGCAGTCTTTTTCTGTTTTTCTTTCATATTAGTACATAATTTTTGATTAAAAAGGTTATCGCATTTACAAGTTAACTTTACAGTTTCTTTTCATTAGTTTCCAGTCGAATTTGCTTGCTTCATTCTTTATTTAAAGTCTTTTTAGGATACTTCCAATACACCAAGCCTATGTCAGAAAATCGATATCACATCTATCCGCCTCTTCTTTATTTAGCTAATTTTTAGATATTGGAAAGATTATTGTTATGATATTAGATAAGCAGGTTATCCTTTCAACAGAATAATGACAGATATGCTCCGTGATATTCATTTAAATATCTACGAAATAGACTTTTTGTCCATAGACTAAGGCACAAAAAGATGATAGAGTTACTGGGTTTCATGTGATATTTCAATTAAGTGATTAGATTAATGGCTTAAAAAACTATATCACAAATGTAATTTCTAAAATGCAGGGATGATGCTCGTGGTAAAAGGGAAAGTAGATGGACAGATTAGTAAACGTTCTATTAATCAAATGTTTAAGAACAAAATATTAGATAAATTGGTAAATGAGATATAGATTACTTAGCATAACGAACCTATTTTTTTTACTTCTTCTTCAAACAAATCACCTTCTATTATAGAGTTCTTTTTTATTTTACTTTTATAATTATAGATTGTTTGGGTAGAGAGACGAAGTTGTAAAGCTATCTGTGATACATCAGTTATGCCTAAACGAATTAACGCAAAAATACGTAATTCAGCATTAAGCTGATTCTTGGGTAGATGGAACTGTTTATCAGGATTTAACAGCAAATTGAATTTCTCCACAAAATCAGGATAGAGTTCTAAAAAAGCATTATCGAAGCTGGCATAAACGTCTTCTGTCTCCACTTCAGATGTAGAAGAAGACAACTTGTACAATTCATTTGTCAGCCCCGCTTTTATTTTAAGGTACACATCTTTTTTAAACCGTTGTAGTTTATCCATATTAACGGAACTCTGATTAATGAAATATCCAATATATTTCTCCTTTGTTATATTTGATTCATCCAGCCGTTTATTCAAATCTACCAATTCTTCATTCTTCTGCAAAAGTTTTTTCCTGGTTGCCAAGATGATCCTCTTTTGATTATAATTAAAGTATAATGCAATAATCAGTGCCAGAACTCCTATGGTAATAATTACAGCATATAATCGAAGATTCTGCTTTTGACGCTCGATTTTTAACAGATAAGTATTTTCAATAATAGGTTGCACCCTCGCAATTACACTGTTCTTAAAACGAGAATTGAAGAAATTCGCATCCTCTAAAGCCGTTTTAACATAATTATGTGCTCGATCTGTAAAGCCGTCCTTATACAGATTGGTAGCCAATGATAATAGAGCCTCATTTTCTTTAACAGCCAATTGAGTATCAGTTATAGCTGCTAATATCATATAGTAGTTTTCTTCTTCTTTATTTCCTACCAGAGCATAAACTTTTGCCAAACTCATTGACGCCATTGCATACGCATGTGTTTCCGGTTCAGTATTCCGGAACGAAGAGAGAAGTATTTTAAGAGCTTCATTATAATTACCGACTTGCTGCAATTTAAAAGCCTTTTCTTTAAGGTACTCATCGGAATCTTTATTCAGCAAGCTTATCACTTCATCTCTGAAAAAGACGATCTCCTTATTATACTGATGATCATATTTTACATCCGCAGTATATTTTATCAGATTCTCGTAATATCTTATATAAGTCCAACAATATTTCACTTTTAAAGAGACTGGAAGTCTATCATATTCAATTGATTTCAAAATATCACAGGCTTGTGTGAACAGACCAGATAAAGAGTATACAAAAGCGAGTTCAATCTCGCTTTCATTTGAGAAATCGGCATTCTTTAACTGCTTAGATATCAGAATATTTTCATGAATATAAAATTCTGCCGAATCGCATATAAATGATTCGTATTGAGAGATTATCCTATTATTGATATTATAAAGACTTGTTTTGTCGCGGAGTTTACTTTTTTCTCGCTTTAATTCACTGATATCAAACTTTTTCTTCTTTTCATACATGGCACGCTTGCTAACAGTATGATCCAATACCTTTAACAGAGAATCCAGCTTATTATTGGAATAAATTCCAATAAATGGAAATCCTAATATTAATGCAGCTACAAAAGTTTTTTTTAAATGAATCAGCATTGTTAAACAAATTCAATCAAATAAGTTTCGAGAAGTTAAGAAACATACTAATTGCCTAAATAACAAACACAATAATGTCGCGATAATATGTTTTTCAATAATTATATCTGGTTACAGATGTGTGTTTTCTAGCAATTAGCAATTTTAATAAAAAGACATACTCTTCTTTCTATAAGTATCAACCATAGAAAGAGAACAAATTTAATAATTTATAAATATAATATGTTACTTTTAGAAAAATATACTGCTATCTCCAGATAAAAGAAAGCTATTGGAATATCAATCGCACTAAGTTATTGCAATTTATTCATTATTCCACAATGAACTAGCTGTCTAAACTTCAAGTTACATTTCGAATCAAAAATAGCACAAGAGGCTTAAACACCTCTTTTACTCCATTGGTATAACCCTTACCGGCCCCAATAATCCACTTGGCACAGGTTCCCAGTTCTTATAATTTTCTTTATTATAATGGATATTCACAATATT
>Ga0070399_1002043_pt1 | contig 19947 bp, 12 predicted proteins | sample BioMet4_FD_61217 | JGI IMG/M metagenome (GOLD analysis project Ga0070399, IMG submission 61217) | Microbial communities from bioreactor (seeded with sewage sludge) at LBNL, California, USA - Biofuel metagenome 4 (version 1) | ecosystem: Engineered > Bioreactor > Anaerobic > Unclassified ... | reverse complement strand
ACTCAACCCTTCAAGGCTGTTAGCTGTCATGCCATTATGTTCGATGACGGCCTCCGGATCGTTCCATAGACTATCCACATATTGTTGTACACCCTCGTTTGTCGGGGCATAACAGGTGTACTGTCCATAAGTGGCCATGTTACGGTCTAGACCAGTACGTTGAAGGATATATTTGAACGAGGTCAAGTCACTGTCGTTCTCGATGAAACTCTGAACAGTCTCTCCTTTCATCGTATAAAGGTTCGACTCATCTGGCTCCTTGTTACAGGATCCCAAAATTATCGCTATGGAAAACGCTCCGAGTACGGATCTAAATAAATTGTATTTCATATCTAATCCTCCTCTGATCAATAATTCTTTGTATAATCTTCATTGGAACTGTATGCTGGATTCTGCTTCAAAACTGGATTCACATCCATCTCACGCTGGAGAACAGGCATATAAAGATAAGGTTCGGTACGCATCTTAGATGCGGCAGCCTGTCCTCCCGAAGTATATTTTCTCACTACAAGGTTCAACATATCTGCATTATTTCTAACAAACTCACGACCTTCCTCTGCCTGTGTTGCCAATGTTGTAGTATAATCAACACCTGTAACACGACGATAGTTAAAACGCATCAAGTCATACCAGCGCTTTCCTTCAAAACTCAACTCACGCAGCCGTTCATTTAAAACTAGGTTTTCCATACTTACCTTAGTATTATAATAAGACCATTTCAACGAATCTGATGACAAATTCGGCTGGTAAATCGAACGACTATTAATGTATTTCACAATATTGAAAGCCTGACGCAACTGAACATCCTTATCATCTATAGCCATTTGAGTCATTGCTTCTGCCTTCATCAGCATAATATCAGAGAGTCTGTAGAAGATATAGTTCTGAGCGAAGCGGTCGTAAGCCCTTTCATCTCTGATGTATGCTTTGCGAGTGTTTGGATCACCCGAACTAGATTGAGTAGATGTGGTCATCTTGCGCACATCATATGACTCTGCTCCCGCATCCACTTTGAAGCAGTTCTGCCAAAAACGATAATCTGAGTACTTTCCCGCATTATTATTTACATATATAACTGCGTTCGACCCAAAAAGCGTAGACGCTTTCATATATCCAGTAGTAGAGCTGTTGCTAGAATACTTATAAAGATTTTGACAAACAGCAGCATTACTATTGTTGACACCATTAAATTGTAGTTCAAAGATGCTTTCCTCAGCGTTCTGAGTGATGTACAAATCATTAAACATATCCTGTCCATCTGATAACGGATAATCCTTCAATATAGTCTCATTTGGCTTTTGGATATGATTAGCTTTCTTTGATTCAATGATCTTATCGCAATAAGACACACATTGCGCATAGTCTTCAGTTGAATGGTTAATACTTGCCCGCCAAAGATAAATATCAGCAAGAATTGCTTGGATTGCATCACGGTTAATAAGGCCTTTACTTCGCCAATCAACAAATGCTGTTGGATCCAGAGCTGTCTTCTCAGCCTCTTGTAGATCATTGATGCATAGCGTCAACACACTATCAGGTGAACTTTGCGGAATGTTCATCTTTTCTGAACTGTTCATATACGCATGACTGCTATAAGGAACATCTCGAAAGTTTCTGACCAGATAGAAGTAGCATAACGCACGCAATGCGAGCATTTGCGAACGGTCAGTCAAATAATCCCCCTCTGTATAAGACGGGTCAATATTCATAACATTTTTTGCCCTGTCTAATACAATATTACAATTGTTTATGACACTATATAGAGGTCCCCAATCTGCATACTGGTTAGTGGTCTGAATGTTTACAGCATAGATTTCAGTAAGGGCGACCTTCGTCGGTGAACTTACTGGAACCAACTCATCAGACCTAAAGTCGGACCATACCATCAGCTTATCGAGCACAGACGATGAAAGCATTGAATAATATGCACCCGTAACCATTGAACTAACATCTGACTTAGTTTTCCAGAAGTCCTCATCAACAGTTTTATCGTCTGGTAAAAGTACAGTATCAACGCAACTGTTCATTAGCAAAGTCGCAAAGAGACACATAGGCACTGCACCTATGACTTTCAGTACGCCACTTGTCATTTTCTTTATCTTATTCATATCTAGATGCGTTTTAGAATTCAATATTGATACTTGCCGTGAAAGACTTTGAACGAGGGGTACGTGAATCGTCTATAGCAACTCCCCAACCTCCTGTTGAAATTTCAGGGTCAGTCCCACTATATTTGGTCCACAGCCAAAGATTATTAACACTAAGATAGAGTTGTAGATTATTAAGACCCCACTTCTTTATCTTCTTCTTATCAAAGTTATAGGCCAACTGCAAGTTGTTGAATCGAACAAAGGATCCATCTTCCACATACCTGCTTGAACCTTGATAATTATAAGCTGCAGTAGATCCATCGACATAAATAGCTCTTGGCATCGGCGTAACATCGCCATCCTTGCGCCAACGATAATTCACAGCAGCTGTCTGATTTCCTGTACTTGACATCTGTTGAAGAGACATACGGGCAGCATTCACAACCTTGTTGCCGAAGCGATAAGCAAATCGAGTCTTAAGACTCCAACGACCATACCTAAATGTAAAGTTAAAACCTCCTTGTAATTTTGGCAAAGAATTGCCTAAATAAACAATATCAAGAGCGTTGATCTGGCCATCATGATTAATGTCCTCATAGATGGCGTCTCCTCCTTGGAACACATAGGTAGATGATCCTGCATCATAATTATAAACCAAGTGTTGTGGTTCACCATTGCTTGTCATAATAGCTTTCCCGTCAGCTCCGACGGCTATAGGAAAAGTTCTACCTGCTGCCAATTGCTCATTGACCCAACCCTCATAAGCCAATGGGGAAAGGCTGTTCTCCTTCTGATAATTCTGAAGGTACTCATAACTGTACTGGTAAACACCTTTACTACGGAATCCATATATAGATCCTAATGCATTACCCACTTGTACTCTATTCAAATAAGCACCACGTGAAGTGGCTGACCACTTTGAGTTGACGGCATCAAGCACACGTTGATCCATCTCTTTGATCTCATTATAGTTCTGCGCGAAGTTGACACCTGCGCTAATGGCGAACTTTCCAATCTTGATGAAATCACGAGCATTGATGTTCATTTCCCATCCATCATTAGTCATACTACCGACATTGGCATAAGCCACTGAACTATATCCTGTTGTTGAAGGAATGGATACTGACCTTTGTAATAAGTCTTTTGTATACTTATGGTACCAGTCGAAATCTACCTCAATTTTATCATTTAGGAAACCAAAATTGAAACCAAGATTCACTGAGGTTGTCTTTTCCCATCTCAAATCATCCAGCTTCAGTCCATCGATTTTGGCAACTGGCAAAGAAGTATTTCCATTGCCATAATAGCCCGCACTCGTATTGTAGGTCGAATAGAATAGATAGTCAGCATCTGGGGCTTTACCCACAATTCCCCAACTGGCACGCAGAGCAGCCATTGAGAGCCAAGAGTGCAAACTCTTCATAAAAGACTCGTCAATGATATTGTATCGAAAGGAAACGCCAGGGAAATATGCCCATCTATTCTTTGGACCGAATTTCGAGTTTCCATCGGCACGCAAAGAGAAACCTGCAATATACCTTCCTTTATAAGCGGCATGGGCTGTGTATATCCAGTCTTGCGAATTGCTACGACTATTATAACTGCTCATTTCCTGCAAGTCTGCAGGTACTGTAGGCGAAATAATTCCATCGGGAAGACGATTCATAGTGATGTCCTGTCCATTGCTTTTAGCAGTTGCCATCTCATATCGAGCCAACATCATAACAGAGATATCCTTATTGCGGAAATATGGAGTATATATCAACTCTACCAGACCACCCATCTTGAAACGATTGCTCTCAGTATTTGTGCTCACATTATAGGAATTACTTGTCCAAATGTCTGTAGCCAACGCTGCTGGATAATAGGTGGGTACGCTACGTGCATAGATATCGAAATCTATTCTACCATTAAAAGTTAGACGATGTTGGTCTGCTCCAGTACCAAGCAATTCATATTTCACGGCAAAATCCGGCGTTATACGATAAGTCTGATCTTTTTTCCATGCCAAGTTCGCAATGGCGATCGGATTTCCCATACCACGAACGTCTCGCATTTCGTAGGACGAAAAGTTACCAGTGTAAGGATTGTTCGAGCCAGAAGCATTACCCGAAGGATTCATTATATAATATTCATTTGTATCAGTACCATCGGCATTCTGACGATAGATGCTCATATTAGGAGCAATCTGCTGGGCGATTCCTAATAAGCCGCTGTAGTTCATATCATTGCCAGTATAGGTCAACGCAAAGTTTGTGGAAAACTTTATACGATCTGACACGTTATAATCAAGAACCAATCGTGTAGAGAAACGGTCAAGCTTTTGTTTGATGATGGAACCTGTCTGTTGGTCATAGCCAGCACTTATACGGAACTGCGCCCTCTGGCCGCCACCAGTAAGATTCATGTTATAGGAATGCATCTCGCCGAATTGTTGAACTGCCTTAACCCAGTCGGTATTATTATTCCAGTTCTCATACTCAGCCCAGCTTGCGTCATAATTCAACTCTGCTATGTTGGTAGTAGATGTAGCTTCCTGAGATGGGTTATAAAACTCCTCCTTTAACATCATTGTATAATCATCACCATTGAGCAGTTTGTAACCCTTTGGCTGCCATGTTCCAGTGAACTTATAGGAAAAGTTGATGCGTGTCTTACCCCTTACACCACGCTTGGTGGTTATTTGAATAACACCATTAGCGCCATTAGCACCCCAAATAGCGGTAGCTGCAGCATCTTTTAGCACAGTAATAGAGGCAATGTCTTCAACGTTTACAGAAAGCAATGATGCATATTGCTCTTCATTAGCGTTAGCAAAGTCAAAGGTTTGATCAGGGTTGTCAAAAATCTTATCGTCCACAACAATCAATGGATTAGCATTTCCATTAATGGTGGTTACACCACGTAATCGCATTGTGGTTCCTGAACCTAAGTTTCCTGAGTTGGATACAATGTCTAGACCTGCGATTTCTCCCTGCAAGGCCTCATCCGCAGTAGTAAAGGACATGCCCTCTACAGCATCCATATTGAAAGTCTGTTGGGTCACTGAAACCTCTCGCTTAGGGATAAACAGTCCACCTGAAGAGGTTCGTGCACCCTTAACGACAACCTCAGTCAATGTGTGGTCATCTGCATCTAGCTTAATCTCAAAGGTTTCCTTACTACCAATAGTCAATGTTTTGGTTTTATCGCCCACATAGGTAATGACCAACTTATTATTGGGACTTTTGATTTCCATGGAGAAATTGCCATTGATATCCGTCTGGGATGCCGAAACAATACGATCATTGGCATCACGTTCGGTAACATTTGCCATCATCACTGGACCCTGCGGATCGATGACTGTGCCGGAAATTCGCCTGCTCTGAGCATATATGCCAATCGACATCAGTGCCAAAACGACCGATAAAATGATTCTTTTATTAGACATAGTTGTTTAGTCGTTAGTTTTTATTAGTGACGTGCTCTACTCAACATAGCTTTTTTCTTAGCAGCAGCTGCTGCCTGAGTGGCAACGACTTGAGGATTCCATGATGGATTACCAGAGCCATCCTTATAAAGATAAAGTGGTGTCGTGAGTTCATGAACTGCGCAAAATGATGAGGTAGTTATCGCATTAGCCATGTTGCGCGGAGCATTAAACCAGTAATCGCGCGTCATCTGGTTGATAAGTCGACCGTTGCCACCTACTACAGTATGTGTCTCACCCGCTCCATCTGTAATCTGCAAGCGGCCATTGCCACCAGAAACAGTATAAGTGTCAGCCATACCTATGGCATTAGTACAAAGACTGCCAAAGACTCCGCCTTCCACGATCTTGTCTGCATATATTGAAGTGCTTTGGAAGTGGTAACGACAGAAGTCTCGGATAGCCTGAATTTTGAGTTTTGCTTCTTCTTTAACGTTCGCAGGAACATCCTCAGCTGTTTCATAGGCATCTAGCTGAGTTTGGATGTCACTCCAGCGGGGAAGGCCACTCTTGTATGCAATCTCCACGGCTGCATTATCAGGTGCATATAGAGTGTAGTTATAGGTATTGAACATCTTCACGTTCTCATCCATACATGCATTGTTTATCTTATTTGTCCCTGACCCATAACTTGTTGTGAAGATAATATACTGACTTTGTTCAGTTGTGCCGAAACTATTAACTACATCCGAAATACCAGCCTTGAGGAGTACATCGGTTGCTGCAAATCCGGAACACAATTCATAGAACTCAGAGAATTGGGCATTATCTTGCAATACACGGCTCACGCTCTTTTGCACAGGTTGTATCACATGGTCCACTCGATAGGCATGTCCATTAACTTCAGTGTAGTCCACATCAATTTTAGATGTCAAAAGTTTTGCATCTTGATCGATTTGGGCACTTGTGCCAACAATTGAGCCAACTCCGCCTCCACTAACATATACTTCACCGCCATGCTTGGTCTTATAATAATTATTCGACCCAATAACTTCTCCACTTTTTAGTAGCAAAGTGTGATAGTTCAAAATGTCAACAAGCTGAGAAGTGTACTTGGCACTTGCAGCACTACCATATTCTACGGTCTCGATTACATCTGAAGAGATCTTTCCAGATATCGGGTCATATGGGTGAACTTCGCACCGAAGCTTCGGAGCGCTGTTCAGCTTTTCAGGCACATATTTGTAAAAACGTAGAGCTCTGGGATTAGCAGTCTTTAAGGATGTAGGATCAATATAAAACTTACCAAAGGCTTCGTCATCTGGAATGAAGAAAGCATAATTGGCACTCATTGCTAAAAGATAGTATCGGAAGTCGACGTTAAGGAAAGAGCGATCCTGAACAGCCCAGTTCATGACAAACATATCCGGATATGAAGAAGAGGGCGCCAACACTGCCCTATACTCATCAGGAGCAATCATTACATTAGTAACATAGATAACTCCATTATTAGCTATCTTTATATCGTACTTAGCATTTTCCTGTCGCAACATACTCATGGAGATACCCATGTTTTCGGATGCGTCATTAATAATAGTACTAAACTTACTTGGAACGGTTTCTACGAAGGAATTTTGCTGCAGATTACGAATAAACGCAGTAATAATGGCTGGATTTCTAGATTGCATGGAGTCAAGGTTTTCCACAAGGTTAGCCTCAGTATTTGTCTTTGCTCCATATATATCAATCAAGTAAGCACCTGCGCCACCTGGAAGAAAATATTTTTTAACAGCGTCGTTATCGGGAGCAAAAAGTGCTCCCATATCTGTGATGGTATAATCAAGAGACGAAGTATTAGCATGAGCAGGATAATATTGATTCCAGCCCAAATCATACTTTAAATAGCGACCATTGCCTAATGCATTGCCATCAGGATCGAGAGTCAATGCAGCGTTCTTGGAACGCGAGCTGACATATCTCATTTCAAAAATCGAATCAATGATGGCGGCTCCATTGGCTATCGCCCAATCATTGTACTGATTTGTGATGTTAAGACTGTAATATGGTGCTGCATAATAGTCTACCATTCTGCTAAAAAGGCTTGTTTCACTCGTCGAGCGAAGAACATCAGCCATATTACCCGGTGGTACCAACACATCTTGAAGTTGGTGAATATAACCATTCTGACACGTAACGTCCTTTCTTATGATTTTGTTGTCAAAAATATAAGCTGGGCTCTCTGTAGCATCATAGGGCTCACCTGTTAAGACTTGAAAATCGGAATTTTCACCAGTCGTAGTAATACCATTGTTTACCATCTGCTCTCGGGTGAAATGTACCATCATTGGCCGAGTGCCATCTGATACGATATCAATTCCTTTGTTAAAATATTTGGTCCACCATTCGTTATTTTTTGGCATTTGTGACACGCCATAAAGATGGGTAACGGAATCGATGACACTAACAGACGACTGATGCTTAACTGCTAGACCATTTTCGACAGAAGACGAGCCACTCGAAACATTGGAGAGCATATTGACCAACAATGCATTGTCGAGCATCGACGAATAGAGCAGTAATTTCTTTTGGGCTAGAGAGAGTTTGTCATAAGAAGTAACCCCCCAGGAATTGCCAGAAAAGAAACGCTGGAAAGCATCATCGTTAGCTGGAAATATCGTCTTGCTGCCCGTACGTGAAAGTGTAGAGGTGTAGCCTAAATCGTCGACCAACTTTAAATAGGTAGTGAACGTTCCGGTCAGGTACTCCTGATTCGGGTTTTGTAATTCCTCATAGATGCTCCCTCCCAACCATGCCGGCTTAGAATCTTCATCCACTTCCGCATTTTTGTCAACGCAAGAAGCCATCAACCCCACACTAATGAGAGTGATACATACGAAGAGTTTGTTCATAATTTGTTTTAGTTATTTATTGTTTGATAATTCAATCAGTAGATTAAACGTTGACAAAATTAGTAACTTTAATTCAATCTCACAAACTGAAATTGAGCAAAAAGCGGCATTTTAATATATCAGTGGGTACATTTGTCAATTATCAAAGGTTAAAAATCAAAAAGAAGGCATAGCAGGAGTAAAATAAAAGCGTTATATTCTTCTTTGATCAAATGGACTTGTTATTAGAAGAAATAAATAGTAAAGAAAGTAAAACAAATTCAAATTAGAAATAAGACAATTCATTTATAGTTAGAATTTATTAGTAACCTAAATCATAAAGTCGAATGCAACCTTACGAAGATTAACCTTATACTCCATCCATGCTTTGAGACAAGCAAGAAAGTTGGCCTATCCCTCAGTGTTACCGACAAGCCATTTTAAACCCACTTCACAAAGCCCCATTCCAATATTCCTTTACACGAACTGTGTCAGTATCGTGTATCGACTCCAAAGATATTTCCACCACTAGCAGTCCCGTCCGTCTACGCTCTCCCAAGCAAAGCTAATAAATGAACTTGGGTCAACTGCCTTAACTCGTACTGGAGAGTCAATTGGAAATTCAGGAAATTTCCAGTAAACAGTCTTTCCAGCTTCAAGTCGACCTAAACCCTTAGAAATAAAATAATTCTTCATTATTTCGGGATCAATGATAGCCTCAAAGACCTCTTCTATCGGTCGAGAAACTTGAATTACTGCTATTGATTCTATAGTTTCTATGCTTAAAATTTTGATTGATAATTCAGATAATGAGGAACATTACCTAACTATTATTGAAATTTGAATTAAAAAGTCCCCAATAGTTTCATTCGAACTAATGGGGACTATATCGTTAGATTAAAGCCATAATGATACTCATAATGAGTACATGTAAAGTGCTCTACTTTATTGCAATAACCTGCTTAGCAACTTCATTCTCTGGATCGATGGTAAGCATTTTGTTAGCAAACACCTTTGAAGTTTCTTTATCTTGCTTCACATTGAAGTGGTAAACTATAAGATATAGGTATGCCTGCTTCATCATAGCTATCTCGCTATCATTCTTTTCTGCCTTTGCCTCTAAAGACTTAGCCAGCTCCTCATAGTATGGCTTTGCCAAACCTTGTTTGCTATCCGGATCTAGATTTGCATTGATCTGTCCGCGCATGAAGTTACAATAGTTATTGTAATTAGGATAAGCCTGCATTAAACGAGCATAAACTTGATCGGCACTTCTGAAAGCATTTGCTGCTCCTTCTGTATCACCTGCCTGCGTTTTCTTTGAGGCGATATCAGCATACAGTGTACCTAAGTTATCAAGATTTTCCATTGTCGATTCAGTACCCTCAAATGATTTCTCGAAATAAGTAACGGCATTATTGTAATCACCCTTACCAAGATATACATCAGACAAATTCTTGTTGATGATAACCAACTGCTTAGGATTACTTGCATCAAGATTAAGTGCCTGATTGTATGCTTTAATTGCATCATCCCAGCGTTGAGCTTGCTGCAAAGCTGTTCCATAATAGATATAGTCTTCCCCAATAATATGAGCACTATCACTCTGATTGAAAAGCTTATCTGCGTAATTGAGTGCTTCGTCAGCCTGCTTTAGGTCAGTATAGTTGTAGAAAGCTATTCTGTTCCATCCTGCACGTCTTGAGTTGCGTGCTAAACCTCTTTTGCAAATATCAATACTCTTTTCGCGATTTCCAAGCAACCACTCAGTCATAGCAAAATTAGTAAGGTCCTCATCTTCCATCTTGCTAAAGTCAGTAACCTTACTATAGTAAGACGAGGCTTTCTGATAATTTTGAGCAATATAATAAATACGTCCTGCAAGAGCATCAACGGGATAATCTGGACGTTGAGCACGTAAGTCTTCCAAATTGGCAACGGCTTCCTCAGGACTACGTCCACGAAGAATCATAGCATATTTGTAGTAACCTTCAGGATCCTTTGGTGCAAAATATTTAGCCTGCTGATAATTTTCCGCTGCTTTACCTGCATCATCTTGGGCAACAGCTATGTCACCTTTTAACAAGAAAGCCTTAGCAAATTTAGTATCCTTTTTTAAGGCATAATCAGCAAATGCAATAGCATTGGCAGTATCCTTTTCATGAAGGAATAACTTTCCAATTGCAACTAGAACTTCTGGATTTTTCTTGTTATCCTTGTAGAGTTGCTTTACTTGTTTACCAAAATCTGCACCCTTATTCTTAATAATTTGGGTGGCTTGCTCGATAATCATCTTATTGTTATCTTGAGCAAAAGTGGAAACATGCGATGTAAAAATCACAGCACCAATTAATAGATATTTTATTGCTTTCATATTTTCTACTTTTAAAGTTTACTACTTGCTAAATATTTTACTTAATGACGTCAAAAAAAGAATGATGTATCATCTATTGACTTACATTAACATCTCTCACATTAATATTTCCAAGAACAGGTAGTAAACCTGCTTTCATAACTATTCGTTGTCCTTTAGGGCTTTCTATGAAATGTGCAAATCCCCAAGGCAATCCCTGACGAGGATCATTTAAGAGGGCATAAATAGTTCTGATCAAAGGATATTCCCCGTTATAAATATAATACTGGTATGGTTTACGAGAGCTCGCAGCCGTAGCTGGATGAATGCGACTTACGCTCATAACCTGTATATTTTTCCTGAAAGTAAGATTTGTTGAATCATGTTTGTCGTTAAGCCAGTTATTACCAATAATGCCGATCGATCCAGGATTTTTCTCGACATATTTGATTACTTCTTCTGTTTTATTAACTGCTGTAACATTTGGATTAACGATTGGCTTACCTCCAAGAACAGAATCTTCTATGTAGTGAACTGTGCTTGATCTTGGATTATCAAACACAACAGTAATCGTTCCTCGTTTAGAACCTTTGTAGATGTCACCCCACTTGATATATCTCCCTGTCATAATATTCTTAATATCATCCACAGAGATAAGGGTATCATTATTTGAAGTGTTAACTATAAATGCTAAAGCATCGTAAGCTAACTTAATAGTAAACGGTCTGAAATTTTGCTCCTTTAAACTGTTGAGCTCAGATACTTTAAAATCACGAGAGGTAAAGGCTAACCATGTTTTACCTTTCAAAAGCCTACTAATAGCTTCAGACTCGTTAGTATAAACCGGAGTAACAAACGCCTGTGGATAATCCTTTTGAAAAACAAAGCGCTCTTCCTCAATAATAGGACTAAAACTTTCATCAGAGACGAAACTAATCGCCCCTGATGAATATGTATCTGTTCTGCCGTCTTTTCCCTTCTTGTTGTCACAAGAAGAGAAAAGACATACAGAAAGTGTTAATCCCACGAAAATGTAAGATGTTAATTTGCTCATAAAAACATGTTACTGTAATTTAAATGATACAGGAACATTGTACTTTACACGTACAGCTGATCCGTTTTGCTTACCTGGAATCCAGTTAGGCATCGCAGAAACTACACGAGTAGCTTCACGGTCAAGTGAAGGGTCTACAGAGCGAACAACTCTTACATCTGTAATAGAACCATCACGCTCTACCACGAAGGAAACTACAACTCTACCTTGTACACCATTCTCCTGTGCAACAACAGGATATTTAATGTTATCAGATAGATACTGCATCAAAGCTGAAGGTCCACCTGGGAAAGAAGGCATCTGTTCTACAACATCGAACACCTTGTTTTCAACCTCAGGCTTCGGCTTAACAGGTTCATCTGCAACACGTTGAGTCACCTTCAAGACCTCACCATTATCACTATTACCCTTTACATCGAGAGCACCGATAGCAGTGTTAGTCTGCATCAACTCTTGTTGAGTCTTCATTTCTTCTTCAGGCTTTACCTCATCATCCTTTTTGATAACCGGTGCCGTAAATTTGATAGAAGACTTAACTTCTTTGACAACCTCTTGCTTTTTTTCTGGAATCTGAACTTCCTTGCGCTTAACCTCAGCCTTTTTCTTAGGCTGATTCAAAGCCGACAACTCTGTTACCGATTGATTAATACTATGTGCAGCCTGATACTGATCGTATGCAGACTTTGCCATATATATTGCGATAGACAAAGCAACCAATAATCCTATAAGAAGAATAGAATATATATTTCTCTTAGGAGTATTCCTACGTAGCTTATAAGCTCCGTAAGATTGATTTCTTCCTTCAAAGATCAGATCTGTCCAAGCCTCGGTTGTTACATCAATATTTGCCATTTCTTAACTTTTAATTCGTTTAGTCATGTGCCTTACAGTTTGACATTATTCTTCTTAAGAAGAGTAAAGTCATCTTGATTCAGCTTATCGATAACATACTTACCAATGCTACATATCTGCATCTCATCGAGAGCATCAACAAGATTCTTATATGTTGCATTGTCTGAGGCCTTAATAATGACTGTCATCGTCGTTATCTTCTTATCACTAAGTATACCAGCCTTGATCTGATTCAGCCTTACATTATAAATAGAATCTGGCATCTTTTTGGTAACATCAGCCTTCTCTTTGTCTAATTCTGCTTTGGCTTTCATCACATCCTGCACAGGATATGTCCCATCATCCGTAACGTGATTATAGAGTACAGAGCGAATACCCTTAGAACCCCATGTTGTCTTTTTAAGAATTGTAGGATCCTCAGGTTTTACAAGTCCTGCAACATAATAAACCTGATTATCTGCTGCGCAATAAATTGTAATGGTATATGATTCCTTAGTTACTGATTTATCTTGGTCTTGCAAGTTCTTATCGTTACTTGGCATACTCAACTCCATCGTCTGTGGCTTCGCCAAGGAGGTACAAAGCATGAAGAATGTGATAAGGAGCATCATCATATCAACCATAGGAGTGAAGTCCACACGGACATTCATCTTCTTCTGCTTGCTCTTTCCTCCTTTGCCATTTGTTGTCATCATCTCCATAGCCTAGTCCTCCACTTTCTTATATTGAGTAATCAGATAATAACGATTCTCGTTCATATCTTGAAGTTCACTCATGATCTTCTTAATCGTCTTGTATGGCGTATTTTCGTCAGCCTTGATTGCAATCTTAGCATCGGCATTGGCATTCTTTGCTGCCTTAATCCAAATCTGGAATTCGCTCATAGCTGCATCACCAGTCTTACCTTTGACAGAATCAAGGGGAATACCGTATTTCTTAATTGCCTCTGGCATCTTAACCGTCTCAAGACTAAGATAACTTTGAAGATCATTCATAGGGACGCCCCAGTTTGGATCGTTCAAGAACTTCTTCTGCTGCTGAGGTGTCAATGATATACCGAACTGGCCAGTAACATCACTGAGTGCTGCAGAAACATCTGTAGTCTTATCCATATTCATAAACACCTTGCCATCATTTCCGACAAGTACGCCTATAACATTGGATTCCGGAACTTTAATCTCAGTCACCGAACCAGGCGTGTTTACTTTAATTGGCTCTTGCTTCACGAACGTTGAAGTTAACATGAAGAAGGTCAACAAAAGTACCATCACGTCCGACATAGGTGTCATGTCGATCCAGACGTCACTTTTCTTAATTTTTACTTTACCCATAGCGATAAATTTATTAAAGGGTTAGCAAAAATTAAGCCTCGTCTGTGTGGTTTGCTTCGTATGTCTGAGCAATTGAATAACCTACCTCGTCAAGCGCGTATGTCAGCTTGTCAATCTTATTGGTGAAATAGTTATAAGAAATAACTGCACACCAAGATGTTGCGATACCGAAAGCTGTGTTGATAAGAGCCTCAGAAATACCAGTTGACAGAGCAAGTGAGTCACCACCGCCGCCAGCAGCCAAAGCAGAGAAAGATTTAATCATACCCGTTACAGTACCAAGAAGTCCGGTAAGTGTACCTAGAGTCACAATAGTAGCCACGATAGGGAGGTTCATCTGCAAAGTAGGCATCTCAAGCTGTGTAGCCTCCTCATGAGCCTGCTGAATACGAGCAACCTTCTGGCTCTTCTTCAAATTTGTATTAGCACCATTGTCCATCTCCTTATAAGTTCTCAAAGAAGCAATCACAACATTTGCAACAGACCCCTGCATCTTATTGCAAAGCTCCTCAGCCTTTGCGAAATCGTTTGCTTTCAAAGAAGCCTTGATGTTAGCCACGAACTTGGTTAAGCTACCTTTTCCAAATGCAGTCTTCAAAGCCAACCAACGCTCAACAGAAAGACAAAGTACGGTGAGCAAAAGTGTGTGAATAATAGGCACGATGACACCACCCTTGAAAATTGTACCCAACATGTTGATAGGAGCATTTGCATTGTCGTTGCCCTGAAAGTTAGCGGTATTGCCAAGAACCAAGGAAAAGAACAATTCAGCAGCAATAAAGCATACGACGAGTATCCAGAATGCGCCTCTAATACCTGTGAAGCCCTGAGACTTTTTTACAGCCTTTGGAGCTGCGGCTTTTTGTGTAGTTGCCATAATTTTAAGTTTAAATTTTAATTATTAATAAATTGTTATTTGTTATTTTGGATAATACAATTAGTTCCTCTTGTTTCTTACAATGCCACATATAAATTTGGCACATTACGGCGGTACAAGCGACCACAAAGATAGCAACTTTCGACTTATTGCAAGTAAGTTTGCTACATTTTAACACTATTTTATTTTAATAAAGAGGTCACTTCTTTAATTCGGCTCATCGCCTCCCGAATATTCTCATCACTAGTGGCATAACTAATTCTAAAACACTCAGGGTCTCCAAAAGCATCACCACCAACGGTAGCCACATGTCCTACCTCAAGAAGGTACATGGCAAAATCGGTAGAATTATTTACTTTGAAATCTCCATTGCTTTTTCCAAAGAAACTAGAACATTTCGGGAAGACATAAAATGCACCTTCTGGAATATTAACTTCTATGCCGGGAATATCCTTGATCAATCCTACGATAAGATCACGACGACGTTCAAAAGCTTTAGACATGTCCTCGACACATTGCTGAGAACCTTCATATGCCTCTAATGCTGCCATCTGGCTTACGTCACAAGTACCACTGGTATACTGACCTTGAAGTTTGTTTACACCTTTAATTATCCATTCCGGAGCAGCGATCCATCCAAGGCGCCAGCCTGTCATAGCATAGGCCTTGCTCACACCATTACATATGATAGTGCGCTCTTTCATTCCTGGATAAGACGCGATACTTCCGTTAGAACCCTGATAGTTAATGTGCTCATAGATTTCGTCAGACAAAACAAGAAGGTCCTCATGCTCAAGCACCACCTTTGCCAATGCGTCCAGTTCGTCCTGGGAATATACACTTCCCGTAGGGTTACTGGGTGAGCAAAGAATTATTAACTTGGTCTTAGGGGTGATGGCAGCTTCAAGCTGATCAGGGGTCATCTTGAAGTTTTGTTCAAATCCAGCAGGAACAATAACAGGCATACCTCCAGCAAGCTTTGTCATTTGAGGATAGCTCACCCAATATGGTGCGGGAATAATCACCTCGTCACCATTATTAACAAGTGCCAATAAAGTGTTACAAATCCCCTGTTTTCCACCAGTTCCTACAAGCACTTCACTTGAAGAATAATCAAGATGATTTTCTTTCTTCAGTTTTGCCGCAATGGCATTTCTTAATGAGAGATAGCCTGGGACTGGCGAATATTTAGAGTAATTATCGTCGATCGACTTCTTTCCTGCTTCTTTAATGTGGTCAGGCGTATTAAAGTCTGGCTCACCAACACTCATGTTTATAACATCTATCCCCTTTGCTTTCATCTCGCTACTTTTCTGCGACATTGCCAAGGTGGCTGAAGGAGCCATACGATTGAGACGGTCTGATAATTGTGCCATATGCTATATATTTAAATAAAAGTTTGGTGATGCAAAAGTAATCATTTTAATCAAAAACCTAAATTTCTGCTTCCTAAATTTTGTTCATATGAACAAAAATATAACAAATTGGACTATTTTAGTTTCAATTGATGTCCCATACGATCTCTCTTAGTTCTGAGATACTTTACATCATATTTGTTTGGGGACACCTCTATTGGCACGTTCTGAACAATTTCCAAACCATATGCCTCTAAACCAACACGCTTTGTTGGGTTGTTGGTCATTAGCCTCATCTTGTGAACACCAAGTTGCCTTAACATTTGAGCTCCGCATCCATAATCACGTTCGTCAGGTTTAAATCCAAGGTGTATATTGGCATCAACGGTGTCAAGCCCTTCTTCCTGTAGTTTATAAGCGGCGATTTTATTCATCAGACCAATACCACGGCCTTCCTGTTGCATGTAAATCAACACACCTTTTCCCTCTTGCTCAATCATTTGCATTGACTTGTGTAGCTGTTCACCACAATCACAACGTTGGCTACCAAGGACGTCACCAGTAGCACACGAAGAATGCACCCTTACAAGCACAGGCTCGTCCGGTTTCCACTCCCCTTTAATCAGTGCCATATGCTCTAACCCATTACTGATCTGGCGGAAAGGTATAAGACGGAAATGACCATAGATGGTTGGCATATCAACCTCATCTCCAACAACGATGCTAGTCTCTCGTTGAAGTCTGTAAGCAATAAGATCTTTTATGGAAATTATTTTTAAGCCCCATTCTTCTGCTCTTTTTTGCAAATCAGGCATACGTGCCATGGAACCGTCATCATTCATAATCTCCATCAGAGCCCCAACTGGATATAGTCCTGAGAGTTTACAAAGGTCTACAGCAGCCTCGGTATGCCCTGACCTACGGAGCACTCCGTTGTCTTGTGCATAGAGAGGATTGATATGTCCTGGACGACCAAATGTTTCAGGTGTAGACCTTGGATCGGCCAAAGCCTTGATAGTCTCGGCACGATCGTGAGCAGACACTCCGGTCGTACAACCTTCCAATTTATCCACGGTCACGGTGAATGGTGTACCTAAAACGGATGTATTATCCTCAACCTGATGGGGCAAAGCAAGCTCGTCCGCACGTGAAATTTCGATTGGGGCACAAAGAACGCCACGTGCGTTCTTCAACATGAAGTTAACCTTTTCCGCCGTTATCTTCTCTCCTGCAATGATCAGATCTCCTTCATTCTCCCTGTCCTCGTCATCAACAACGATAACAAATTGACCCTCCTTAAAATCTTTCAGTGCATCTTCGATGCTACTCAGTTTGAAGTCTGCCATAGTATTGTATATATAATATAATGTATTCTACTTAATTAAAATTCTCTCAGTATAATTAATTATGTTGCTGTTTGTGTAATTGATTACTTTCAAATCACGAAGCAACCTGAGGCGGAAACGCCACATCCTCAAATAAAAGAATAGTCCAAGTGGTATAATCAATGCTGCTAAAATATTGAGCCACTTTCGTTCGAATGGGCGAGTATGTGCCTTAAGAGCAAGCACAGGATACTGGTTTAGATAGTGAAGAACCTGCTTGTCTCGAGTATTCGAAAGATCACCAATAGTTGTTTCGAGTTTATCATTAATTCGCTCTATCTCATGATCAGGTTGATACTTAAAGAAAACCTTGATTATATTAGGCGGTGACACCAAGTTATGGTCTCGTGAATAAGCCGACACCGCATGACTAATGGCTACCAGCTTCTCATTATCAATTATATAATCAGGATCATTAATGATAACTTCTTTACTAGCAATGTGACGTTTTGTGCGGAAGCCAAAGAGGCGCATGAAAAATCTACCCCACAGATCTCCATTAAACACCATGGAGTCATTATTGGCTTTGTAAGTGATGAAAACAGCGATTGGGGTCATCGCTACAGGTGCCAAACCCTTACCAAACCACACTGACCAATCCCCCTGTCTGGCCATACGAAATCCCGAGTTGTCCAAAATATAATAAATGATGAACACAAAAACAGAGATTATCACAGGCAATCCTAATCCTCCTTTTCGGATAATAGCACCTAATGGAGCTCCAATAAAGAAAAATATCAGACACTGTAGAGTCAGAGTAAACTTATTAATAGCTTCTATCTGGTGTTCTCTAATCAACCTCTCATTGTCACCAGTAATCATGCTTTTGAACTCCAAGTCGTTCACTTCGTTTTGGACTTGGGAAAGCGCAGATGAGTAGACACGTTGTTTCTCGTCTAGTTTCTTTATATCTAGAGCTTTGTCAATATCAAACGTTTTCGTTGCTCCACGTTTGACCGCAACCAGAGAGTCTTGTTTTGAAGTAATCGGCACTGCATAATACAGATGCTTTGCATCATTATAGAATGCTCTACCAATACTATCATAAGTATGATTCAACGAATCAATGTTATTAAAAATCTGCGATAAACTCTTGCCCTTTGCGTTATTGGAAAGCAATGATGCGTCAGTCATATTAAAGCCACCATCAAAATCGAGTACTATCTGCTTTGACACAAAAGTCTCCCGACGATAGGGAACCGCGGCACTACCTGCCAACTGAGAAGATTGCATATTTTCAAACCATTCCCCACTCCATAGCGACAACAGCAGGTGCTTCTTCTCGGCCGTTGATTGCAACATGCCCGAATCTGCCAAGATTATAGCAGCGTCTTCATAGCTCTGAGTCATCCTATATATCATGATGCCATAGAGCTTGCCTGTTTTTAGGTCTTTTCGTTGAACATAGATATTACTATTGGGTATGCCATCATAGAAGACCCCCTCAGGTATCTCCAACTCCGGACTCTTTTGTTTCATAGAGATGAGGAGTTGGGTTAGTTTCATATTGGCAGATGGGCCAATATTATTTTGAAAATAAAACGAGCCAAAACATATAAGCAAGGTAATCACAATGAGTGAGCGAAATGTCTGCATCAATGATATTCCAGCCGCCTTGATAGCTGTTAACTCGGAACTTTCTCCAATATTACCAAACGTAATGAGCGAGCTAAGTAAAGTAGCCAACGGTAATGCTTGAGGTATCATCATCAGCGCCATATACCAGAAGAACTGCGCTAAGATTTCCAAAGAAAGACCTTTGCCTATGAGTTCATCCACAAAGCGCCATAAAAACTGCATCATCAGCACAAAGAGGCAGATGAAAAAAGTTCCTAAGAATAAAAGTCCGAATTGACGGACAATGAATATGTCGAGTTTCTTTATCCGAAAGTTCATAAACGGTCTCTCTGCACTCTTACCTATAGTAGATGCTTAGCATCCATCAATTAGTATGCAAAGTTAATGGAAAAAACTCAGAAACCATGGATTTTACCTTATTTTATAAAAGGACTAATACATGAAATCGTAAACTCCATGATAAAAGGTTTTTCTTGCAAGATTTGAATATTCAGCAAATAAACTTACACACCTGTTTTGTGCTGAAGTCGGTCCAAATCATGGTTCCACATATATACAGTACCTTCGATGTCATCTGAATCACTGAAATCGCTTATTGAAAGTGCAAATTCGTCTGTAACACCCAATTTAAACATTTCTATCTCAGTAAAAGCGTCTGAATCTTCTTCGTCCTCCCATCTGAATTTAATGGATGAATTTCTTACCACTTCAAGGATATCAGCGCATCGAGTCTCATGAACTTGTCCAGGCTTTCCCCATGTAAATATCAAAGTAT
>Ga0070399_1002030_pt1 | contig 19998 bp, 20 predicted proteins | sample BioMet4_FD_61217 | JGI IMG/M metagenome (GOLD analysis project Ga0070399, IMG submission 61217) | Microbial communities from bioreactor (seeded with sewage sludge) at LBNL, California, USA - Biofuel metagenome 4 (version 1) | ecosystem: Engineered > Bioreactor > Anaerobic > Unclassified ... | reverse complement strand
TGGTACCTCCGTCCAGTGCTGGCTGGGTAGCCTCGGCTACGAGTGCTCCCTGATGAACACTGCACTTCAGACCCACCAGGAGAAGACTCTCCGCGACCTGTACATGCTCTCAGACCGCACCCGCGGTCCGGAGGCCTATGTCCTAGCCTACGACCATGCTTACGAGATCGGCAAGGCCATTGCAGACAACGGTAGCAACCTCTACCTCCGCTCCAAAGCGGCGGCGGAGAAAGCTATCGAGATCCTTAACCGCGGCTACAACAGCAAGGAGCTGCCTCTGACCAAGAAGCAGTACGATGTGCTGAAGGACGCCGAGAAGAAGATTTCGGCCCTCCCGACCGAGGAAGACAAGTTCGTCGAGGAGTGCGTCAAGAAGTACACCGGTCTCGTTCCGAACTTCAACATGAAGAACTACGGCCTCTGATCGGGTAACAGCGATCGACACCAACTGCACCCCAAACCACTTACGGCCGGCCCTACCCGCCCGGCCGTGCTCTCTCTTCTTCTTTCACAATTGGGTTTCCAGCCCGCCGGCCGTCCGGGAAGCGGCCGGCTACAGTTATTCTACCGTTCGGTTCGCCGGTGGTCTTTTCTTGTTACCGAGATCACATCTTCTTGTGACAGACTGTTCTGATCGCAAGAACCGGATCAAATAAAAAGAACAAAAATCGGGAATTGGGAAGTGGCCCGGTCATCCGGACCGGTCTTCTCACTCCTTTTTCTTACCAAAATGTTTCTGCCAGAATGACGGCTTGTCCTGCTTTTCTTTTTCGGCCGCTTCTTCCTTGCGGCGGTCCTCGCAGGCTTTGCAGTGGCACTCATGATCATTGTCGTGATGGTGCTCATGGTGCTTGTCATCGCCGTCATGATCATCGTGGCAGTGACATTCATGGTCGTCATCATCGTCGTCCTCGATGACTTCGCCGTTCGGACCGTGGTGGTGATGGTGGTGGTGCATGCTGGTGGGGTCAAGCTGGTACTCGATGCCAGACTCCTCTACTGCGTCAATCATGATGTGCTGTAACTCGTGCTCGTCGACATCCAAGACAGCGCACATGAAGTTGAACTTTACGTGCTCTGTCGGGGCCATCGTGCCGTGGTGCTCGACGCCGTTGTCCATGTCGATGAGGTTCAGGGTGATTCCCTTGCCGTCTTCGGTGTAGACCGCCGCCTTGATGTGACCGAGCAGACAGCCCGACTCGCCCTGCACGTACCTGCCGACCTTCATAAGTGCGTCGGCCAGACGGGCCTCGGCGTCAGAGTTGAAGTTCTCGAAAGTGCCAGTCACTCCGACTGCTACGCCTCCGGCCTCCTCAATCGAGGATTTTTCATGTTCGTGGTCTTCGTGCGAGTCGCTCATCTCATCATCCCGTAGACTTTGTCCAGGTTGGTACCTTCTTTCACTGAGACTGGCATTATAGTCTTGTCCGGGAAGCGCTTGGCAAGCCAGTCAGTGGCAGTCTCAAGCTGGCCTGGGGTGGCCAGATCGCATTTGTTAATCAGGATGAAGTCAGAACCGGTCATCTGTCTGGTGAAGAATTCCTCCTTCTTTTTGATCAGATCGTTGAAACGCTGAATGTCGGCGATGCCAATGATATAGTCCGCATCTTCGTCTATGCATGAGATGTGGACGATGTCCTTTACCTTGTTCGGCAGGGCCAGACCGGTAGGTTCGATCATGATGATGTCGGGATCTAGATCATTCTTGATGTTCTGCAACGCTGTGGTCAGAGTGCCGGACAGTGTGCAGCATATGCAGCCTGATGGCAGTTCAATGGCGTCGTAGCCCTGAGCTTTCAGTGTGGCGCCGTCGACACCGATTTCGCCGGATTCGTTGACGACGATGGCGACCTTCTGCTTACGCTCACTGTACATCGAAGCGAGCCTCATAAGCAGGGACGTCTTGCCGCTGCCCAGGAAGCCGCCGAGGATATATACGTACATGAGCGACGCATAGGCTTGCGCTCGTATTTATTTTTTTTATATGTACGCGCGTGACGGCTGTTTACTGTTTAACTTATATCGCGACATAGAAGGACAAAGGTCTTAAGCGAAACAACGATGACAGGTAAATAACCCAGGCCGGGGATGGGACGGCGAGGGTACGGTCGAGAAGCAGATTACAGCAGATGCCCTCATTATGACGGGCGACCCGAAGCGGGCACTGCGTATGATGGCAGTCCCGATGCTCGTCTCGCTTGTCGTCGCGCAACTCAATACCCTTGTCGACACATTCTGGTGCTCCAGTCTCGGCTCTGTCTCCCTGGCGGCGGTAGGCGTGGTGGAGTCCATCTACCTGATCCTTTCCGGCATCGGAGCCGGTATCGGTGTCGGTGTTTCGGCTTCTCTGGCGGCGAAGGTCGCACGGCGTGACAAGAAAACTGGCGATGCCATCGCAACGCAGTCTGTCGTATTCATGACAGTCGTCGGCCTGCTCTGCACGCCAGTACTGATGGTCATTGGCAACCCTATCATTATGCTGGTGGGTGGCCAGGAAATCTATGATGATGCGGCTGCATACGCACTGCCGTACTATCTGGGTGCCGCCATTATAGTGCTCCAGGAGGTCTTCGCCGGCGTGCTTCGCGGCGAAGGAGCCTCGAAGAAGTCCATGGTGATCATGGTCATCGAGGCCATCCTGAATATCATCTTTGACCCGATTTTCACATTTGTATTCGGCTGGGGCATCCAGGGATTAGCCTGGGCAACTGTGGTGGCTATTGCAGTCTCGGTCATTCCGTTCATTTATTGGTATTTCATCAGGCCGCAACTGACCTACCTTGATATCCATCTGCGCCACTTCCGTTTCAACCGTCAGTATATCAGCGATTTCCTCTCCATCGGTATCCCGAAGGCAGTCGAACTCGATATCATGGCCTTTGTTAACTTTGCGTTGAACTTCTTCGTAGTCTGCTGCGGTGGAGCTTTTGGCTTAGCCGTCTACAGTACTGCATGGAAGTTCGTTGACCTGATTCTGGTGCCATCGGCAGCTATCGGCGGTGCACTGATTCCGATCTGCGCCGCAGCCTATGGGCGCTGCGATTTTGGCAAGGTACGGCTAACCTATCGGTATGCGATGGGCTGGACGTTGGCCATTACTGCCGTGCTGGCCGTCCTGGTCTATTTTGCGGCCGACTGGCTGATGGTACTCTTCACATACAGCAATGCTTCGGCAGATCTTCGCGAGCCGCTGGTCCATGCGACACGGATCTTCATGATTATCGGTATCCTTTACTCGGCCATCAATGTCTCTTCATCACTGATGCAGGCCATGCGCAAGTCAAACGGCTCAATGTGGAGCACTCTTATCCGTAATCTCACACTGATCATCGTTTTTGGAATCACTTGCCGTTACACTCTGGACACGATGTGGTGGGGCTTCGTTGCGGCCGAGGTCTTCGGCATGACGCTCATGGTCGGCTGGGCGGAGTATGCATACCGGCTCCGGCGGCGGGTTTACGGCCCCCAAACATCCTGAGGGGTGGTGCGCTAAGACGGGGAGAGTATTTCTATTCCTTCGTCAATAGTGCAATGCGCATTACGCAAGGGGTCCGATGACAGAGATTACAGAGGGAACCTGGTTTGCCTACCAGATGTCGGCAACACAGTCCGGCAGGCCGAAGAACGAGGTCACCATCGAAAGATACACGATCACGAAAATCAACGGCAGTCAGTGTACCGTCGTCAAGAACGTCAACGGCAAGGACGTCGAGACCCTCCAGACCTCGGTAGAGGACGGATCCTGCATCTTCAGTCTGAACGGGCTTGAGAAGCGCGGGGCCGAGAACATGAGCACGGCTTTCGGCCATATGTATGTTAATATCTATGAGGTTGAGCGCTGCGGTGGATCGGAGCGGGTCTTTTTAGGAAAGGACAACATAGTTTTCCGTGACATCCGCACCCAGATGTGGTCCGGCGGTGTCCTGTACACCGAGACCAGAGAGCTGAGCTGGACCAGCATGAAGCTGTGAGCTGGCGGTTTTTTTTATAAATACTCAGCGGTCGTTCGACGGCCGCATTTAAAAAAAGAGTGCGGGGGATTAACCCCCGTGTAACCATACGCTCAGTGCGTATGATCGTCGACTTCTCCCGCATCCCATACCGTGATGCCGCTGGTATCGAGGCCTTCCTTCGCGAGACAGCTCGTGGTAAACTTCGGGGTTTCGATGCCGCTGTGCTTCTGCCGCTCGTAATCCCGATATGCCGCAAAGGCGTATTTGGACAGAAGCAAGACGGCGACCATGTTCGCGATGCCCATGCAGGCCATGAATACGTCACATATGTCCCACATCAGTTGTAGCGGGATGACGCAGGATATGAAGACAATCGCGACCAGCAGAGACCGCAGACCGTAGACGTAGATCTTCTTATGAGACAGGAACTTTACGTTCGACTCGCTGATCGAGTAATAGCCGATTAGACTGCTGAACGCGAAGACGACCATGAATATCGACAGCAGGTAAGGTGCGCTTGCACCCAAGAAGCCCTCGCTCATAATGTACTGGACCAGCGGAGCCTTGGTCAGGCCGAGGCTGGCGATGGTGGAGTAGTCTGCGAAGGTCAGGATGACGAAGGCAGTCGCCGAGCAGACGACGATGGTATCGATAAGGACGCCGAGCGACTGGATGAGACCCTGTTTTACCGGGTGATCGACTGCTGAAGCAGAGGAGACGTTTGGAATCGAACCGATGCCGGCCTCGTTGGAGAACACGCCCCGCCGCAGGCCGGTGAGGATTACGGTGCCGATGCCGCCGGCCACGAAGGATTCGGGGCTGAAGGCGTCAACGAAGATCACCTGAATGGCTTCCGGAATCATGCTGTAGTTGATGAGGATCGAGATGAGGCAGAGCGCAAGCCAGCAGAGCGCCATGGCCGGCACCATGTAATAAGATGCCTTGGCAACCCGTTTGATGCCGCCGAATATAATGACGGCGGCGATGGCAGTCAGCAGCACGGCGAAGAAATACTCGTTGCCGTTGAAGATGAAGGCGGCCTTGAAGGCGTCACTGGCGCTGCCAGCCTGTACGCCTACAAAGCCGATGCCGTAGGTGATGATGGTCAGCAGGGCGACGAAGATCGCATAGGTGTGCTTCTTAAGTCCGTTTTTAATATAGTAGGCCGGACCGCCGATGAACATGCCGTGCTCGTCCTTTTTCTCCTTGAAGATCTGACCGAGCGTGCATTCCATAAATGAGGAGGCAGCGCCGATTATGGCGAAAATCCACATCCAGAAGATCGCACCAGGGCCACCGATAACGATGGCGGCAGCGACACCGGCGATGTTACCGATTCCGATCCGGGTACCGAGGCCGATGCAGAACGCTTCAAAGGAGGAGATCGACATTCCCTTCTTGCTCTTCTCACCACTGAAGGCCAGCCGATTTTCCTCACCTAGATGGGTGAGCTGCATGCCCTTCAATTTGATCGTAAAAAGAATCCCGATTCCAATCAGGAAGACAAAAGCAATGTACCAGACGTTCACGTCGATGACATTGTTAACAAAGGTATCCGCATCGTCAAGGAAACTAATGGTTTCACAACCCAAATATAAAGTTACGGATGTAACTCTAATCTAAATGCATTTCGAAAGAAAACTGGCTGATGGATTGTAAGCAGTGTAGTCGCTTACGTTCATGCACCCTAGCCTATTCAGTCGGAGAAGACGACACTCAAGCATCTCAAACGATTTCTTATCGTGGCCGTATGATGGATGTTGATATGTTGTCAGAGTCTGTCTGGTGATCAGGAAATACGGTTTTCTGTTTACCGTGAAACGACTGGTGTTCTTGAGTACGGCGACAATTGCGTAATCGATTGACTGATGCTGATTCTCATCTCGATTGAAAGCTAAGGGCATGAGACCTGCTAGGTTGTTTCGAGCGATGGTCCTGCTGACAACCTGGCCGAACCAGACGGCAATTCAATATGTCAATAATAGGGCGGTCGCGGACATGAAGCCATTGATGCAGAACACACGATTGCCACTGCATTGCCAAACAACTGGCTGTATAGATTTTCAGGTGGAAAATAAAGAGAGAGGGTGGCGGGGACAGGACCCCGCCGAATAGTTTCAGCTGCCGAGATTGGCCTTGTCGACGGCCTTGTCAATCTCGGTGCGCAAGCTTTGTGGCAGACCCTTGATGCCGCCAACTAGGAAGCCACGGACGATCATGCTGACCGCGTTGTCCTGAGTGAGACCGCGGGACATAAGATATTCAATCTGGTCCTGGGCGATCTTACCGACGGCGGCCTCGTGAGTCATCTCGACGTCGGCGAAGTGCGCCTCCAGTTCGGGAATGGCCTCGGTCACGCCGCCGTCCTTCTGGACGATGCTGCGGCATTCAAGATGGGCCTTGATGCCGGGCGCATTGCCGACCAGCCGGCCGCGGGCGACCATCTTGCCGCCGTAGGTGATGTTCCGGGAAAGAATTTCGGCATTGGTTCCCCTGGCGTTGAGCATGGCGCAACCGCCGGTGTCAATGTCAGAGTTCTCATGCGCGATGCACATGGTGTTGAAGCTGCATGAGGCACCCTCGCCGTTAAGGAAGGCAGTAGGGAACGACTGCACTGTGCCGACCGGATCCAGCACGACGTAGTTATTTACGTAGCGGGCATTCTTTCCTATCATTACGTTGGTCCGGGGCCGAACGGCCGTATGGTCGTTCCAGCTATGGATCATGGAAAATGAAAGGGAGGCGTTGTCGCCGATATACATCTCCGAGACACCGACGTGCAGCGCTTCGTTGGCGCCGTGGACTGTGGTGCAGCCGGTGATGATCTCCATCGAGGCGTCATGGTCGACCACGATGATGTTGTGGAGATTCTGGATTCCCTGGTGCTTGCCCAACATCATACAGGTTTGAACCGGGTACTTCAGGTGGTAGCCGGGTTTTATGTACAGGAAGTATCCGTCGGAGTCCTCAAGATATGTCTTGGCAGTGTACTTGTCCTTGGTGGGATCCAGCGCCTTCCAGTTGTACTGGCGGGCCCATTCGAACTTCTGGAGCGCCTGCTTGGTGTCCATGATGATGAGTCCGTCCTGCGCCCGATTGGAGCAGTGGCTCATGCCGTTGTCGATGAACAGGATGGTGCCGTCCCGATGGCTGTCGTCGGCAGTGACGCCGACGTTCTCCATCCGCTTCGCCAGATCATCGGGGGTGTCCTGCAGTTTTTCGATCTGCTCGGGTTTCCGCTCGCCCTCGGCGAACTTGTTCATATCGATGTCTGGCCCAAAGGCCGCAGCCTTTCCGAGGGCCTGCTTCACTGAATCTTGACGATCGTCTGACATGACTTGCAGTCTCCGTAGCCGTTTTCCTTGATGTCCTTGAGCAGGTCGGCCGGACGGCCGGTACAGCGGATTTGGCCATCAATGAGGATGTAGGCCTTGTCTGCGCCGATGTAGTCCAGAATCTGTCCGGTGTGGGTGATGACCAGTGCCGAAACCCGCTTGTGCTTGTCCGCGCCGCAGTGTGTATCGCCGTAGATAAGCTCGTGTACTTTCCGGCCGATGAGGCCGATGTTCTCCAGATCGACGCCCGACTCAGGTTCGTCGAGCATGACGAAGTCCGGGGCCTGAGCAGCGAGCTGAAGGAGTTCGGACCGCTTGATCTCGCCGCCAGAAAATCCGACGTTGACGTCGCGGTCCAGGAAGTCCTCCATCTTGAACTCGGTCTCCTGGCCAGTCTTACCGTGACCGTTAGCCGCGGTGACTTTTACCAGATCGCCCAGCTTCACGCCGGTGACGTTCGGCGGCCGTTGCATCATCATGCCGATACCCAGACGGGCGCGCTCGTCGACAGTCTTGTGCGTGATGTCCTGATCCTTGAAGATGATGTGTCCGGCGGTAATTTTCATTTGTCCGTAGCCCATTATGGAAGCGAGTAGCGTCGATTTGCCAGAGCCGTTGGGTCCGAAGAGGATGCAGGTCTCGCCCTCTTCCATACTGAATGAGACGCCCTTCAGAATCTCCCTGTCACCGGCCGTCACATGCAGGTCTTTGATCTCGAGAAACGACATTATCACCCATATCAGCGACTTAATAATTAAGGATTAACTAATTCATCTCTTTTCGCTCAGGTCTTCGCTGTCATTCGGGCCTGCTCGTGAGCGCTGAGGAGGTAGAACGGAACTGCTGCCAACTGCGTGATGAGGCAGAAAGCAATCATCACATTTAGGTCCAGGTCGTAGAGCCAGCCTGAGAACCAGCTGCCGAGGAACCAGAAGATGCCGAATGAGGTCTCGAAGATGCCGAAACCTGAGGACCGGTTCTTCTTGGGCACGATGGTGGTGACGGCGGACTTGAGCACGGACTCCTGGGCGCCCATGCCGATGCCCCAGAGCGCAACGCCAAGCAGGAGTAGCGGGAAGCTGTGCGTTCCGAAGATCAGCCAAACGAACGGTGCAGCGATGACAGTCGGGACGACGAGCGTCTTGAGCCCCCATTTATCATAGAGCCAGCCGCAGCAGAGAGCTGCGACGGCATCGATGCCCATTGCGGCTGCGTAAATCAGCGTGACATTCTCGCCCGAGACCAGGCCGCTGCGCAGGATGTGCATGGTTATAAGTGGGAAGTCCAGAAAGCCGGCGGCGAAGATGCTGATGCCGATGATATAGAGGATGAACGTCCGGTTCAGCCGGAACGGCGCTTCGTCTTTTACATCGGGTTCGAAATCCTCGGGATGCGGGAACTGATGCTTGGCGAAGAAAAGCAGCAGGATGGTTATTACAGCAGGTACCGCCAAGACGGCGAAGCATACCTGATAGGTGGAGAACAGGTTTTTTGTCCCCTGATATACCAGGATGACGTAGAGAATGATCGGACCCAGGAAGGCACCGAGCTGGTCGAGAAACTCCTGGAGGGCAAAGCTCTTACCGGCGCCTGCCTGCTTGGCGGCGAAGGACATCAAGGTATCCTTTGCCGGCTTTTTGACGGCTTTGCCCACCCGCTCCATGATCACGAAGAAGCAGGCCAGGAGCCAGCCGTTCTCCGGGACGAGAGCCAGTAGCGGCACGAAGACTAGGTCGAGGATGTATCCAGCGATACACAGAGTCCAATACCTGTGAGTGCGGTCGGCTATGTAGCCGGTTATAAGACGCAGCGAATAGCCCAGGCACATGCCAAGGCCGGAGACGAAGCCAATGGCAGTGGCACTGGCTCCGGCCAGACTGAGGAAGGCTCCGAGAATGCTGTTCGCACTCTCATGCGTCATGTCGGAGAACATGCTCACAATGCCCATCAGCACGACGAATGCCATGGCGCTGCCGGCGGCGAACTGAAAGTGCTTCGTTTTATTACCTGGTTTTATCAACTAGGATAACGATATTTATCAGTAGTTGCCGAAATTATTCCCTTCAGACTTTTTTTTAAATCTAATCGCTGCTATCTTATGATGACATGCATGAAGGGTGACTGCATTCGGGGCGAATCAGCGGCTAACATCGAAGAATTGCTGGGACCGATTGGGGTCGGACGGATCCTGCTCGGCCGTCGGCGGCTGCCAAAGGAAGTACTGCTCGATATAGTGGCAGCGAAGATTGCCGTTAAGTGGCCATCGGCAGTCTTCTGGTCAGTACATGGTTCTTCAGCCGGAAAACTGACAGATATGCTTGCCGTGCATCCGCAGCAGGATGTCTAGGTGGTCATCCTAGTCTATGATATGTTTGCCTTTCTGAGTCTGGAGGACGAAATGATGGCGTTGATGCCTGAAGTTATCGTTTTCGGAGCCCAGGAGATCTGCCACCAGGTTCCGGCAGTCATACGTCTTCACTGACAGCAAGCTAAATCCGTCTGCAGGCATATGCACTCTCCATGAACAAACTGCGCGAGATCTACTTCGCGGGCGGATGCTTCTGGGGCACCGAGCACCTGATGCAGGCTGTCGTTGGAGTTACATCGACAGAGGTCGGTTTCGCCAACGGCGATCCACAATTGCATCCCAGTTACGAAGAAGTCTGCCGGCGGCAGACCGGTTATCGGGAGACCGTACATGTCATCTATGATCCAGCTCAGGTCAGTCTCGATTATCTAGTCTACGTCTTTTTCGCATCGATAAACCCGACACTCCAGAACAGGCAGGGGAACGACTGCGGGCCGCAGTATCAGGCTGGAATCTTCTGGGTTGATGAAACTTCTGCGGAGACGGTGCGTCGCATAGGGGCGGTTGAGGCTCGCCGCCATCAGCCGTTCTGCGTGCTTCTGGAGCCGCTGTCTGTCTTCCACCGGGCGGAAGAATGTCATCAGCAGTATCTGGATAAGAATCCACACGGTTATTGTCATATAGACCCGGACCTATTTACGCAGGTGGCGGCCCGCAGTTTCGATCCTGCCGCCTACGTCCGGCCGACCGATGATGCGATCAAGGAACAGCTCACCGCCGGGCAGTATGCAATCACGCAGGAGGCTGCCACCGAGCCTCCGTTCGAGAACGAATATGACGGCGAGTATCGTCGCGGAATCTTCGTGGACAGGATTACTGGCGAGCCGCTTTTCTATTCGTCCGACAAATACAACAGTCATTGCGGTTGGCCGGCATTTGCGAAGCCTCTCGATCCTAACGCTTTAGTGTATCGCGAGGACCATCAATTGCCGCTCACCCGCACTGAGGTCCGTAGCCGGGTCGGGGATTCCCATCTCGGTCACGTCTTTTACGGCGACCGGTCATCGCCGACCGGTGCTCGTTATTGTATTAACAGTGCCGCACTGCGTTTTATTCCATATGAGGAGATGGACAAAGCAGGATACGGTCATCTGAAGGCTGGTGTCGGTCCGAAGCGCGAGCAATGGTGAGCTCAGACCTTCGGCTCGGCGAGTACGTAAGCGGCGTAGGAGCAGCTTGCGGTCACCCGTAGCCCTTCCTGGTGTGCGAAGTCGAGTGTCGCATCGATCAATTGGCGGCCGATGCCTTGGCCACGCAGTGCCGGGTCGACGACTGTATGCTGGATATCTAGCATTCCGTCGTTAATTTCATAGGTGAGATAGCCGGCCTCGCGGTCATCACGGCGAGCGGAGAAGCGGGCTGCACACCGTTGATGCACAATCTCAGTCTTCATAGTAACACATCGTATTGGCACGGATAATGTTTTGCTGGCCGACAGTTTTTGGCTGAGGTGTGGATTGTCGCTCATTTCTGCTGGTGCGCGACGGGTTGTGCGAGCACCACTGCAGTTCACATCAGCTGTATGGTGCGATGCAGACAGCATGCGGCGCCTGACGGCAACATGAATCATGATGCGCCGCAGGGCGATCAGTTAACTTTGGTCGCCGTTGAAATTTTACGGTGGCATTTGTACTCATAGCGATTTTTTTTCAGATATCATGCACAAAGCATTTATTTACACGCTGGTCAAACCGCCGGTAGCTCGATAACCTGGCATCGGTCAATGCGATTAATGGTCAGTCTAAAACTGAGACGGCATTCACCGGATGGGCGGTGAGAAAAACGCTGGCCGCCAAATGGCGGCCAGACAAAAAAAAATCATTCGAAAGTAGCGGAAATGTTGCGCTTGAGCCCGAAACCTGCCACGGCCTCTGTTGCTTTCAACATGGCGCAGGGTACGATGCAGGCGGCGTGCGGGATGCACTTGCCGGCGGTGGTGTAGACCTGAGTCTGATTGATGGGGGTGGCTATCTCGTTCAATGGGATGACAGTTCCGACCTCGGCTACGAGCTTCTTCACATGCGGACAGGTGGTTTCCACCGAGAAGGTGACATTTCCCTCCTCATCCATCTTGGCCACTATGACGGCATTCATTCCGCATACTCCCGAAACGACATCGATTTTGCAGTCGGCCATAGCAATCACTGATTTCAGATTGAATGGTGGTCAGGATATATAAGGTCAGACGGCTGGTCTCACTGTTTCTGGCCTTGTCTGGCAACAGCTTCGGCCTTTGCGGCAATGGCTGTCTGGTCGCCCAGGTAGCGGTGGGAGACGGCATTCAGGTCGTCGTCTAATTCATACAGAAGCGGGACGCCGGTGGGTATGTTTAATTCGGTAATGGCCTCATCGCTCATGCCGTCCAGATGCTTGACCAGCGCCCGCAGCGAGTTGCCGTGGGCTATGACCACTACACGCTTACCGGCAGCGATGTCGCGGGCGATGGCGCACTCATAAAACGGTATTGCCCGAGCAACGGTATCGGCCAGGCTCTCAGTGAGCGGATGGCCGGCAGCGGGAGTGTTCTGATAGCGCGTTTCACGGATGGGACAGCGGGCATCGTCGGAAGCCAGCGCCGGCGGCCGTACTGCGTATGACCGACGCCAGATCTTGACCTGCTCCTCGCCGTACTTAGCGGCAGTCTCAGTCTTGTTCAGACCCTGTAGCGCGCCGTAGTGGCGTTCGTTAAGCCGCCACGATTTCTCAACAGGGATCCATTCCAGGTCCATTGCGCCAAGCACTGCGTCAGCTGTGTGGAGGGCACGTTTCAGAAATGAAGAATAGCAAACATCGAAGATATAGCCTTCGTCGTGCAGAATTTCACCTGCACTACGCGCTTCATTCCATCCCTTAGCGGACAAGTCGACATCGGTCCATCCTGTGAAGAGGTTCTTCTGGTTCCACTCGCTCTCTCCGTGCCTGATCAATACCAGCTGCTTCATGCGACTGCCGTCCGCGGCTCCGCAAAGGAGCCTGACAAATAGTGATAGTGCGTCCACCGTTTTATGGTTATCCTGCGGCTTTTCGCCATAATCTGAAATACCGCTACAAGATACATCCTACTGATAATTATGGAAACCGAAGCCATGCTGTTCCTCGCTATCCTGGTCGTCTTCGCGGTGCTGATCTGCGTCTTCAGCGGCGTGAAAATCATCCAGCCATACGAGCAAGCCATATACATGCGGCTAGGCAAGTACGTTCGGGTTCTCAACCAGGGCCTGAATGTCGTCTGTCCACTTGTGAACAAGGTCGTCAAGATTGACCTGCGGACGGAGGTTATGGACGTCCCTAAACAAGAAGTCATCACGAAGGACAACTCTCCGGTGAACGTCGACGCAATAATTTATATCAAAGTCACCGACCCCCGCAAAGCGTTCTTCGAGGTCACTGACTATAGGCTGGCGACTGTGAATCTGGCCCAGACTACTCTTCGGTCGGTCATCGGTCAGATGGAGCTTGACGAGATTCTCTCAAGCCGGGAGAAGATCAACGTCCAGTTGCGGGACACCCTTGACGAGAACACCGACAAATGGGGTGTCCGTGTCGAGAACGTTGAGATCAAGGAGGTCGATCCGGCATCGAAGGTCAAGGACTCCATGGAAGAGCAGACTTCGGCGGAGCGGAAGCGGCGGGCCGCAATCCTGGAAGCGGACGGCATGAAGCGCGCCGCAATCCTGGAGGCTGAAGGCAAGAAGAAGTCACGCATTCTGGAGGCTGAAGGCATGCGGCAGTCGATGATTTTGGAAGCCGAAGGCAAGCGGTTGGCCATCATCCTGGAAGCTCAGGGTGAAGCGCAAAAGCTGCGCATTACGGCGGTCGGTGCTGCGGCCATGGACTCAAAGGCCCTTTCCGTGCTGTCGATGGATACTCTCAAGAGCGTTGGTCAGGGCGCTTCGTCGAAGATCTTCTTCCCGCTGGAGCTCACCAGGTTGGTGGATGGTATTTCCGAGTATGTCGGTTCGGCGCAGAAGGTGCCGGACCGTGCGGTGTCTGACAGTGAGTCCGTCAAGCAGGCTGTCGGCAATCCCGACGACGTGCTCGGCCCCATTCCCACTCAAGAGGACATCCAGCGGGAGACTGAGGAATTCAATCGGACGGTCGAAGATGATATCGGCGAGTCAAACAACATCGCCGAGACTGTCAAAACTCCACGGATGTGAGTTCAATGGACCCAACCACTATCGCACTGGCGCTAATCGCCTTGGGCCTGATCTTCCTCATCGCCGAGGCCTTCAGTCCTGGCGGGTACCTGGTTATTCCGGGTACGGTGCTGGTCATCATCGGCATACTCGGCTATGCCTTCACGGATTTCCTGTTCACCTGGAAGTCGCCGCTGGTGGCGGCCCTCATCGCCATCCCGATGACCGCGCTGACCGTTTTGGGTTACCGCTATCTGGGAAAGCCGGAACCGCCGTCGACGACAGTCGCCGACTCGCTGGTCGGAAAGACGGGGGTCGTTACGGTTGCCGTCGTTCCGGGTACCCTCAGAGGCAAAGTCAAAATCGGTTCGGACACCTGGAGTGCCGAAGCTGACGAAGAACTGTCGACAGGAACTGCCGTTGTCGTCGATGCCAGTGCCGGCGTACACGTACACGTCAGGCGGGAATGAATCAAGGTTTCCTGCAGTAATTTCAAAAACTCTTTCACAGTGCCGGCAATTCGTCCGTAAACAGCGTCGACAAGCATCATGCCGTTTATCCCGATTCTGTATGACAGATGTCCGTCTTAATCCTACAGCCTGGGATTCTTTTAGAATCAGTATAACCAAGCTCGACAGAGATGCCCTCATTTAGTGTCCAGTCGTCGAGATTTATTATCATCATTCAGTCGCATTAAACATTGTTCGTTATTAATACGGTCAATTGTCAACGACATATTTTGGTCGTCTTATGTGAGTGTGAGACTTAGCCGTCATTGACCGATCGCTGCATGCAATTAGATGTGCCGATGCCGCATACGACGGACCATTCTGTATGCAGCTGTTTGTTTTCTGATCTGTGAAAGGTTTATATCCTTTGGCTCAATCACAGACTTACCCAATTGGGCAAGTAGATCAGCCCGGTAGATCGCTGCCTTCGCAAGGCAGAGGCCGCGCGTTCGAGTCGCGCCTTGTCCACTCTTTTTATTTGGCCAAACTCCCGTTACTATCGTTGCGGAAAATTTTGATAACGTTGAGCTTTTTGAGTATGTCGATGGCATTGTCAAATAGACGCACAACACTTTGCAGGGAGTATGTCCGTGACAGATCCGAACGTAGTTTTCCCTCGATATCTCTGTCCCGGCACCTTCGAATGCGGCTGTCTCACCTGCGCTCTGTGACAGACCCAGCACAACAACCCGTGGGACGGCTTCAGTTGGATCTGTGCTTCTACATCGAAAATTATACCAAACATAACAACGTATTGGTCTCGCTATAGAGACATTTGCATAATGGTCATGAACCATGAAAATAACCAAACTGGTTCATAAAGCGGTTTGTAAATGGTATTTAACCGAGATAGCGGTTGGTTCGGTTTCAGATTCAAACCGTTGGTCGACTTTCTCAATTCGTAACACTGAACCGATTCAAACTCATTCAGGAGATAAAGGCATCCTTGGAAATTTCTGTATGAGTGACTTCAACTGTTGTAAGACTGCCTTGCAGAAAAATGTCCATATGCCTTTGCTTAATTACAACAATCCCTGATTCTCCTGGGCCATCAGAGAGGTATGCAGATTGCTGAGTATCGTCAAATCGATCTGTAATGATGTCATTTCCAAACAGACCCGACTATGCCTTATCGTGCCGATGATATTAAATTGGAACAACATCGTTTGTTGGAAAAGCGAACACCATGCCATATCATAGAAAAATACAAAATTAATTCATGCTGAGTGAAAGTTAAAAGAATTTTATAAAATGGCAAAGATACCATCACCAGACGATTAGGAACCTAATGTTTAAAATTCCGAACAATTCTGCAAATAAAAGCGGAAATAACAATGAATTAGATTAAATTAATCGAACAGTTCTGTTACAAAGAAGAAGTAAACAATTATTCAGATAAAACCATTCGATGTAAGACTCATTATCTGCTATTTTATTCATATTCACAGTGTCCGTAAGTTATCATTTTCAATATTAAAATCAGGGTTATCGTCACAATCATTGCATTGTCTGTGTCATCGACATCATTATAAAGTGCAGAGAATGGGATCTTGTTCGTGATTTTCGGTATTTTTTTACGTTTTTCAAACTATTTGTATGTGTTTCGAATTTCGTTATTGCTAAGAGGCCTGATTAATTTTGTTTCTATGTCTAGTCATAGAGAAAAAGTTAATTTTACAATGAAAAAAAGAATTATAGTTAGAACTGTACGAAGCCTTTACAAAGGAAGGGAGTTGTCGTAATGTTACGGTTACTAAATGAACTATGCTGAGAACCATATCCACGAAAGAGGTTGGTTGCCTGCAGTTTACTCATATTATGATTGTGTGAGATGTATATTTTCGTCCAGATTGGAGTATGTCATTGCAGTCATGAGTATAATGACGACAATTTTTTTTTGGATATCAAACAAATTATGAAAAATTTTCAAAAATTTTTCAAGAATTTTAATAATGAGTATATTGTCTACTGCGTATTCAGTTTTACGATTGTTGAAGTATTATATGAAAACAATATTTGTTCAAATAATTGAAGTTTGTAAAATTCCAAAGATTTTGAACATTGCGTTGAGTTCCATTATTACTCATGTTTATTAACAGAAAACTAATTAAATTAGTTTATACAATACACACAATAGTATGACTACGAAAAGAGGTTTGAATTTACAAATTATCTTAAACGCAGCGGCAGAATTGGCTGAAGAAAAAGGACTTGAAAATGTATCGTTATTTCAGGTCGCGGAAAAACTTGGTGTTAAATCCTCATCGCTATACAATCATTTGAATGGATTGCAAGAGCTATTGTCAGGTGTTGCAAAAATCGCCATCAACAGGTTGGAAGACGCTATTTGCAATGCAGCAGTAGGTCGGTCTAAAGAAGACGCATTGATAGCAATCGCTAGCACATATCGTAAATTCGCGAAAGAAAATCCTGAACTTTATAAAGCGATTTTGAGATTCCCCACTTATAGTGACAGCGGTGTTCAAGAAGCAGGTCATGCCCTTATCTGCATTCTGTATCAGGTGATGGAGCCATACCATTATGACAAGGAGGAGATGATCGATTTTGTTCGCGGATTCCGCAGCGCGCTTCATGGTTTCGTCTCACTTGAAGAGGCAGGTTTTTTTCAGAATACCGATGCCAATGTAAATAGAAGCTATGAGCGTCTTGTTTCAAGCCTTATATCGACCTTAGATACAAAAAGAGAGATTTGAATGTATCAATACATAGCATTGCCAATAGCTGGATTCGTGGTAGGTTTGCTGATCATATCGTTGGGAGGTGGGGGAGGAGCCATCTATGTAGGGCTACTTACCACCTTATTCGGTGTCTCACCTGCAATTGCAGCGTCTACCTCTCTTGCAACGACAATTCCCACCACAGCAGTGGGAACTTTTAGTCATTGGAAAGCCGGGAATGTGAACTGGCGTTTTGGGTTCACAATGTTGATAGGGGGTGTAGTTGGATCTATCATGGGCTCCCTGTGTTCGAAGTTTCTGCCAGAATGCCTGTATGGTTCGATCATCGGTATAACCCTGCTGTTGCTTGCGTTACAAATTCTGGTTTCAAATATTAAGAAAAAAGGCAGTGCACGGAAGGCTATTCAGGAAGCAAATCAGGCAGATGAGAAATCCAGTACTGTCAAAGCAACTTGTTTCGGTTTACTCGGTGGAATCATGTCGGGGCTCGTCGGTCTTAGCGGTGGTGGTCCGATTATCGTGGGTCTTATGATTCTCGGGTGCTCTGCGCTAGAAACAGTTGGAACATCAGTTCTTGTGCTGTTTGGTATAGCTGTTACCGGATTTGTCACTCATCTTGGGATTGGAAACATTGACTGGGGACTTGTGGGACTACTTACAATCGGCACTGTTTGTGGGGCTTTTGTAGGACCGGTTCTCCTCAAGCACTTGAATAGAGAGAAACTAGAGAAAGCCCTTCAACCTCTGCTTTTCATCATGTTGGTGATTATGGGTGGAATGGAGGTACTCAGATGATGTGTGAAACAGTCAGTCAAGTGGACAGAATGAGAGAATTGGTCTCGACTGTGGTCTATCGAAAGTGAATCCAAGCCAGGGATGTTGTTCGGCTTCAAGCGAATTTATCTGGAGATGACGGAATATCTGCAGATCATCATGGCGTTCTGGTTTCCAGTCGCAGATGCCACGGCACGGGATGGTTTCTTAGACACTTTATTGATATTATTGCTGAGTATCTACTCTCACGCCAATACACCAGGCGGTAGCTGTTCGCAATGAAAGAGACTGGCATTGTCGTAAACCAGGATTTCATCGACATCTACTATCGGACGTTGTTGCTTAACAAGCTGGCCGTCTGAGTTGTCCGCCATATGATAAGTCTTATCCTGTTCTATGCCTCTTAAGTTACTGCGCTCATTGCAGTTAGCTTCGTGTTGGGTGTCAAAGAGTTCATCATCAGTATTCTGTTAAAATTAGCGGCTGGAGCCAGAATATTTCGCGGTTCAGGTTGCTGCTAATCCTATTCGTAGTGTTTATACGGACAATATCACGTCTGTCCTCGTTCATAGCTTTACGAGGCTGGCTGCGACGCAAGTCATTGTCGCTTAGGTAAAAGAAATCACCTGGTCACGTCAATGATGTTCGTGCTGAATACCTTGTATTAATGTTTAGGTCAAAACTGTCTCATTTATTTTCACAGGCTTCAGTATCTCTTAGGCCATCAGGATGTTATTGGGTGCAACTGTCTACCAGTTTTCTGGCCATCGTTGAGGCTTTGTGCTGATTTTGCGATAAAGTTATGAATCCGAGATTCCATGTTATTTGTCTTGGATTGTACCGTCGGTGACAGGAACTAAGCAGAGTGGTCTGGGCGTGTCATGGGGGTGTCTCTATCCATTTAGGCTTGGCTATGGTAACAAACAGTGCACGACTTCGTACATTTTTTTTACATACATTCCTTACTACTGTCAGATAATAAGTTTTGTATACTTGTTGCGCCATAAATGGAGCTCTTATTCTGTTCAGTGTTGTGCAGACGACAGCAACCTGTTGACCGGGTACATTGAAAGTAGAGTGGTTACACATTGTCTACTGTATTTTTGTCGCTAAGATTGTCTGTACACTTGCTCTCGACTGACATATATCGGCCTGTTGGCCGTCGGGTTGCTGATATGTCAGATAATAACACAGGTCAGTTCTCTTTCTGGACGTGGTGGTGAAGAACTATCAGACAACTGCGGAAGTTCGCTTTTTCGCTCGGCTTGGTATCATTCAGTATCGGTATCGCTGTCGAACTGTCAGGTCTAAATTATACTTGTACTTTCTTGAGCCGCTGCATAGGCAGCGGCATGGATAAAGTGGTTCAGTAAAACGAATCTCGGTCTCCTAAAGGTGAGGCTCAACTCCTCTGATACTTCCTACAGATCAATACCGGGCAGTAAGCCATCCGCGCCACCTTTTCAGCGACGCTGCCGATAAGCACCCGTTTGATGTTGGTCCGGCCTAGCGAGCCACAGATAACCAGATCGTAATGTTGCGATTCGTCGATTATGACATCTGCAGCATGGCCAGTTAGGACCTTGGTGTCCAGCGGTACGCCGTTACGTGCGGAGAGGGCACTTACTTGGGCCAGAGCGTCTGCCGAGGCTTCCTTAGCATACTCATTTCCGTTTGCGGCGCTGAATTCGTTGCCGGCGGTGAAGAAGACTTCTGGATCGAAGACATACAGTGCGGTTAGATGTGCGCCGTTCTTCTTCGCTGTGTTCACGGCGGACTCAACAGCATAACGGCAGCTGTCGGAGCCGTCGGTGGCGACCAGGATGCTCCCATACATGCGGACGCTGAAGTCCATGAGCGGAGTTTTTTTGACGAGAGTGTGCTCGATCTGTGGCTTAGGCTTGTGCAGGCGGCTGATGACGGCACTGGCTTTGCTGATGGCGAAGAGCACGACAGCAACTACACCTACACCAATGAAGGTCCACTGATAAGAACCGATTGCCGGGATGATTAAGGCGGTGAAGATGATTGCCGAAATGAACGTAGCGAGGTTGAGCGCAACAGAGTAACCGCCCATTATTCTGCCTGCATCGCATGGTCCGGACAGATGGGCCAAGGAGCCAATGACTGTCGGCATAAGTAGGCCGAGGCTGACGCCGATCAGCACCATGCTAACAGCGACGGCAGCCAGGTTCCCTAGGCCGAGACAGAGCATGCCAGC
>Ga0070399_1002019_pt1 | contig 20085 bp, 19 predicted proteins | sample BioMet4_FD_61217 | JGI IMG/M metagenome (GOLD analysis project Ga0070399, IMG submission 61217) | Microbial communities from bioreactor (seeded with sewage sludge) at LBNL, California, USA - Biofuel metagenome 4 (version 1) | ecosystem: Engineered > Bioreactor > Anaerobic > Unclassified ... | reverse complement strand
GTAAATCCGGGAGCTGGAGCTGTCAGATGACAGCACCAACTCCCGGAATGCCTTTATTACTGGGCTTTCTACACTCTTACTTCTCTACCCTTGACATCAAACAGACACACTCGACGTGGCACGATACCCCGATATTGATTTCTCAGCCACCCGAGGTGTTAGTGAACATATCCACTAGCCTCTTGGGACTGAGTGAACATATCCACCGTCCATGTGTTTTCCTTCAATATGAGTCGTAAATGGCATTGTTACTGAGCTTCAGCCTTAACCGGACGTCATTGCCAAAATATGTTTATCTCATACCGTATCAACCTGATGGTATAAGGTATCAACCCTGCCTATTTATTACTTTACCATGAACATACATCTGCATCCGACCCAAGTACTGATGAGTTAAATCTCCTAATTCCATGTCAAGCAACACAAAACATTTCAAAATATAGTTGTAAAAGTAAAGTCGATTCTGAAATGACGGCCATCACCGGTGATTCCTTTTGCCTTCGATTTAAATCCCCTGTTATTGTCTGTAAATCCATGCTGGCCACTTACGCCATCTCCTTACTCATTGATTTTCCAATACCCTTTACGTGTTGAGCCAACTCTCACAACACTACCATTTTCACGTAATGTCTTGATAATACGACTAATTTTCCTTGTACTCAGGTTCAATCTCCTACTAATTTCATTTATGGTAATTTCTGGCGTTTCTTTCATTAATTCCAAGATTTTTGTTTCATTAGCAATATTAGCACCATTATTACTGCCATTATTACCGCCATTGGCAGTATTATTTAAGACCATTCCGTCTGCAAATGGAAATATAATTTTGATAAAATGCTCTGAAATCTGGTAAATACTTTTGTCATAGGCTTTAAGAATTCGACTCATCCCTGAGCCAAGTTGCTCTACCAAGCCAACATCCTTATAAACACGCATGAGTTCACGATTCCTAGGCATACTGCTGCAACTGAAAAAGTCCTCAAGACTCTGTCCCGGAATCAGACCTCCATAGGAAGTCATTTTCCACACGCACCAGCAGCCGATAATGTGTCAAGCTCAATTCGCTACGCAGTGCGTAGCTATTTGAAAAAGTCAGATAAAACTGCCGCATGTTTTTTAAATTTGCAACATTAAACCCTTTCCCAAAATCCTGCGTCATTTGTCGGGACAGTTCCTTCAACAATACTGCACCGTGCTCGGCTTTCTCGCTGCCGAGCTGTGAATTGTTATTTCAATTTTATCTTATTGGCCACATTCATTCTTCCAATCTATCATCATAGATTTCCTTTCTATTACAAACAACAAATAACCCTCGCAAATAATCCACATCGTTCGAGTTTACACTTTTATCCCTCGATGCCATTACTCGTTATCCTTCAAAGCAACGGACAATTCACCACCGAAATTAGTCAGTACGAATCTCGCATCCAGCATCAACTGTTCCTTGCTTACCGAGTATTCAAACGGGAACATCGAATAAAAATCTTTAAGTTCGCTGAAAGCACAGTAAGCATGGTTTTCGATTTTCATAGCAACACAAATTATGAAATTTACAACTTCATCCTTTGTTATTGTCTGCTTATTCAAAATGTATCTCGTTTTTGATGCACAGCCGAGGATGTCCATTTCCTTCAGAGTAAGCGTCACTCTTCTAGATGTCGCTTCCAAGGTGCTTCTTTCGCCCCATGCATCAAACAGCTTCTGCTTAAGCATTGCATTTGTGATTTCATCTTGGGCTTCAAACATGTGACCCATGAATTTGCATATATCGGCAACTACAGGATAGGACATGTAAATCATGCACAGGTTGATTGCAGTGGAATAATCCGGATACTTATCCATCAGTTGCATTGCTTCCTGACGGATTTGAGCGTTTTCCGAATCCGCTCTAAACCAGACATTCATTAAAATCTCTCTGGTTTTTCTTAGTCTTGTTGGACTATCTATTTCAAAAGAAAGGTATTCATTCAGATGTTCTTTATACGCTGCTTCATCCATATTTTCTTTTAACATTTGAAAGGCTTTATTAAACCACTGTAATTTAATGCTACATGCGTAGCCTACCATTTTCGCCATTTACTTTACCGCCTTTATTTTTATAAAAGGTACTACGACCTCGTCGATTGATATCCCGCCGTGCGTCATAACTTCTTCGCCCTTGGCATCAAAGGAATCGCCCACATCACAAATGAGGTAGTCAAAGTCCTTGTTCAGATAGTATTTCGGATACTCTATCATCCCATACTTCTGCATGAGTCCTGCCTTGTCAGCGAAGTTCTGCAGCACCAGCATTCTCCGGCTCTTTGTCTCAGTTTCCACTCCGGTGCCCATCAGCTTTCCAAGTCCAGTGCAAGGAGTGTTCCCGTGGTCGGCTGTGATATAAACATCAAAGCCTTCTGCCAGAAACCGCTTCGTCATATCTGCCAGCTTGTGCTGGTCTGAAAGGACGCCGATATCATTCAGCATTCCCAGACGGCCTTGGTGCTGGGCGTGCACCATATCATCCACATCGTTAATGATGACCGCACCACATTTCACGAAGGAGCCAAACTGAGCCTCGTAGCCACGTTCGTAACCTATCTGATTATCCGTGTAGCCCATTGACTTTGCGCAGGCCACAAACTCCTGCTTTTCCTTGCTCTGCTTCCAAGGCTCCAAAAGCTGGCCCGGAGTCTTGTTCGATAACAGGCACTGCCGTGAAATCGAGGTGGTACTTGGTATCATAGCAAAGGCAGCTGCTTGCTCGTAAGGAATATCCTGAAAGGATTTCGAGATAATCCTCCAGTCAAATTCAGACATACCATCCATTACGATAACCACAAACTTGCTGCTGTGGTCGTGCATGTAATCCATCGCCCGGCTTACAAGCACTGGTGTTTCTCTGTTCATTTCAGAGGACAGCTTTCCGAATTGCTCCAACACATAATCTCGGAATGCCCTGTTTACAGCTGATGTATCAAAGAAAAGCCTGTGCTCGGTGGCAAGCGTATCTATCTTTGCTTTTGCCTCCGCAATGGCAAACCAATCACGGTAAGTCTGCACCTTGGTCAGCCTATCTTGCAGTTCAGCGTAACGCTGCTTTAGATAGGCGGTTGCATTCTCCGTACTGTCAACCTTCTCCTGAAGAAAGTCCTCCGTCTGTTTTCGCTGACGAAGGTCATCAAAGTTCTTCAGATAAGCCAGACACAGCAGTTCCATATCAAGATTTCTACGTGCTTTCAAGGCCTCGATATTGAGCTTCGGGAACAGTCTATCCATTGAAACGATATAAGCCCGGAGCCTCCGCTGAAGGTCATAGGGAATATAGCTGTTGGAATGGGCAAGCACCACCAGCTTATCGTCCGAGCTTTTGATTTTTTCCTCATACTCGATTCGGAAGGTCAAATCGTCTGTATAATGCACCACTTCGAAGCCATGTGCCTGAAAGTCAGTGCTGTAATGAGTTGCTTCATCCAGCCCTTCGTCGTCAATAAGGAGTATTCGATTGTTGTATTCTGCGTCTGTTTGTTTCAGCACATAGTCTCCAAACATGCGTTATGCCTCCAATCTGACTGCCAGCATCAAGCGGAAATCAGGATACACCTGTGCACCTTTTTTGTGTTCTGCTTCAATGGCGGCCTTCTCTTTTTCTAACTTTGCCAAGCGGCCTCGGCGGATATTTTCAATTCCAATATGCTGGGCGGCTTCTGTGCGGAGCTGCAAAGCATACATATATTTGTTGTAACTTTCCTGATTGAGCTGAAGCTGCTTCTCCTTCAATTCCATAAAGGTATCATAAGCAAACTCCATGCTGAGTTTCTCAAGCCTTGCGTATTCCTCTGCGGTCATATTTGGAGCAGACCCTATCGTCAAACGGCTGGTACCGTCGAGAAATACATCCATCAAGCGCTTCCCGGCCATCGGGCGTAATATACCAGCATCGTTCACGAAGATTGGCAGGATGCGTTTTCCGCTTTCATCCTCTGAGATAGAAAGCTCCCACAACATAAAGTAGCCAGCCTCATTCGGGAAATTCGCAATGCTTACAGAAAGCAAAGGCGTCGTTCTGTCCTGAAGGATTTCTGTTTTCAGGTGCTTCGTAATCTCTGCATCACCAATGCTAATACGGTCAATCAGGCGAGGGTCATTGCCTTGCCAGCATTCGTAATAGGTCATCATGGTGCGAAGCGCCACATCCACATCAAAGTCGGATTCTGTGCCGACCAAACGAGTCAGGTCTTTTTCTTCACGGATGACGTCCTTGTATTTCTTTGCATTGGCAAGCTGCTGCTTCATCTCAGCTTCGACCGGATAGGTGTTCTTTTCCACCTGTCCCGGATGGCCCACAGAACGCATATAGACCTCTGTAAAATCGCACTCGGCCACTTCGCTGTCCAAAACATCCGAATACTTATCGACGCCCATTTCCTTTAGAATCACAGACAGCTTTTCTTCCAGCACTTCACGCACACGATTTTCCACCGTGTCAGAAACGATGAAGTTATAGATATGTACGTCACGTTGCTGGCCGATACGGTCTGCACGACCGCAGCGCTGCTCGATTTTCATAGGATTCCAAGGCAGGTCATAGTTGATGATGATATTAGCGAACTGAAGGTTGAGACCTTCGCCACCGGCATCGGTCGAAATGAAGATACTGGTGTTGTTTTTGAATTCCAGCATCGCTTCATTACGCTCTTCAATATCCATGCTGCCGTTTAGGACAGTAACCGAGAAGCCCCGATTGACTAACAGCTCCTGCAAATACTGCTGCGTAGCAACAAACTCTGTGAAAATGATGATTTTCTGGGTCTTGTCCTCACTCATGATTGCATCAATGGCTTCCAGTAACGGCTCCACCTTTGCATCCTGATTTTGGAACTGAGCCTGCTTCGCAACAGAAATAATCATCTGCAGTTCTTCAATTTCCAGCTCCATGTCCAGTGAGATGGCTTCCAGCGCTTCTTCGACACCATCCTCAATATCCAGCTCGTCCAAATCCTCCTCGGTCAGATTTCCAAGGTGAGTCCTCTGATTGAGCAGAACATTCAGACGGCGCTCCAAGCTCTGACGGATTGCTGCCGTGCTGCTGGTCACCATTCGCTGCATGATGATAAGCAGGAAAATAAGGCACATATTTTTCTTTTTATTGCGCAGCGCCTTGTTATAAGTTTTGGAAACGTAGGAGCTCACCAGCTCGTACAGTTCCCGTTGTAGGTTATTACGTTCATCCCAGGTCAAGGAAACCAAGTGTGTCACTCTGTTCTTGAACAGCAGATTACCGTTATTATCAATGGCCTCTCGTTTTTCTGTACGAATCAGGAAAGGAGCCACCTGTTCCTTGACGATGGACTTTGCATTCGGGAAAACATCCTCATCCAGCAGACGCACCAAGCGCAGAAACGGCTCGGTCTTTCCGTTATGAGGAGTAGCCGAAAGCAGCAACAAATAGGGACTGGCCTGCGCTAACAGACTGCCCAACTTATAACGTGCCACTTCACCGGAGGAGCCAGCAACACGGTGGGCCTCATCGATGATGATTAAGTCCCAGCCGCTGTTGATGATGGAATAAATACGCTCCTCGTTGTATTTTTCCACTCGTTCATCCGTCCAGCCTGCGTGTTTTTCCAGAGGTTTGATAGAATCCATTGGAGAGATGACCTGGTCAAACTGGCCGTATACATCATTGCTATCTGTCAGTCTACGAATCGTGTCGTAGTCAGAGGGCAGGATGACATTGAACTTCTCATGGAATTTCTCCTGCATCTCACTGGCCCACTGTGTTACCAGGCCGGTCGGGCAAACCACCAGCACTCGGCTGACAAGCCCACGGCTCTTCAGTTCCTTGATAATCATGCCTGCCTCGATAGTTTTACCGAGACCTACTTCATCCGCCAGAATATAACGGATGTTGTTTGTTTCCATAGCACGATTAAGCACATGGAGCTGATGCGGCAACGGGATGATACCGCTTGCCAGTGACGAAAGGAAGCCTCCGGCGGTCTCGTTTTTGATTTTGGAAAGCTGCACCACATATCGCAGATAGTTCTCATCATAGTGGATGGAGCCGCCTTCCGGATTCAATTGTTCTTCAGTCGCTTTGTAGACATGACCGGTGGCTGGATTGAAAACCTTGTAGGAAACATAGCCCCATACCTCGATTTTCTCCAGCACCTGCACATTCGCTTGTTTAAGCGTGTCAAAAACGAAATCGCCAACTTTCAGCATTCCTCTTCACCTCATTCTTTAGCAGCGTCCTAAACTGATATCGTAGTACATCAACAGGTTTGCATCCTCTTGAATAACCTTTTCTGGTAGACGTTCTGCGATTTCAACAATAGCCTTGTAGTTCTTGTCCTTCCACAGACGGGAGAAGCCGACACGAATAGCCTCAGAACGAAACAGCTTGAGCTTCCCCTTGCTGCCCATATAGCCTTCAAACTCTTTCCAAAGATTCTTCTCGCGCAGCTTTGCAACGTCGCCTTCCTTAGTTACGTCGGGGATATACCAGCGGCCCTTATCATCCTGAAGGAAGTTTTCTTCAAGAAGGACTGCTAACTCCGGCATGGCCTCGAATTTATCCACAGACTTTACTTCCTGCATAAACTTCGGCTGCAGCTGTGCATAGGTCTGCCTTTCTCCAGAATTACCATCTAATTGCTGATACAACCATGCAATAGCTGATTTCTCATTTGTGACGAACAACTCAAACTGTATATTTTCCACTTCTGTTTTTATACGAGCAGTATCATATTCATTTACCTGGTCAGGCAAGAAATACATTCCATCACGCTTGAGGAATTTTTCATCTAAGCCTCGATAGAAATCCGTTGCATCAATAGGAACTGGAAGTCCTTGCATCATGTGATAAGCCACCATTCTATCAAAAAGCAAAAATGCCTGTCTCTCCGATACCAGCTCGATTCGCTCCTTCTTAATTACAACTATTGGAATATTCTCTAAATGCTGACGAACAAAATCCCATGCAGTTTCTTCCGTTCCAGCTTTCATCACTATTTCTCTCTTAAAACTATCCCGTGGCTTATAGGCTGAAATTACCAAATCTTGTTTTACCGCACTTGATGTTGTAACCTGTTTAAAGCTTCCCTGCTTTTTATCTAACGTTCTAACATCTGCTATAACAAAACCAGCTCTTTGTAACCCTTCTTGGATAGAATTCCAAACAGAGTTTTTTGAGTTATGGAATTCTACTGTCATCCAGTGATTAGGTTTAAGAATACGGTAAAATTCAATAAAGCAATTTGTCATCAATGCCTGATATTCCGGCAGCCCTTTGCCTTGAACGCTATTACAAATTGCTTCTTTTTCGTTTTCTGTTACAACTTTTAACCAAGCTTCCCAAAGAAAACTCAATTCAGAATAGTTAATATTAGCGCCAAACGGAGGGTCGACAAAAATGTAGTCGATGGTGGAACTTGGAATAAGTTCTTGTGTTGAACTATTTGTCGATACCAGGCAATTTCGGCCAGCATAATTAGCGCACGCTTTATATATCATTTCAGCCTTGTTGCACAACAAGTTGTGCACGTTGTTTTCTTGATTAAGTGCCGGAATATACAAAGTTCCGGTCACTATGCCACCTTTACCATCAGTTCTAAATTTATACATCTTAGTCGCATTCTGAAGGACAGATGTAAAAATAAAGCGCAATTTGTTATCATCCAGTTTTGAAAAAAAGCGAGCTAAGTACATTAAGTTTCGGCGTGTATATAACTGGTGGATATAATATATCCCATTAGAACGTTTCGGCTGTTCAGTGTTATATCCTACTGGTAATTCTGTAACTGGATGCCAATCCGTTATTTCCATATTATTGATTTTATCAATCAGCATCAAATCTTGTGCATCAGGCTTTTTCGTGTATCGCTTGCCCAAATATGTATAGTTAATTGACACAGGAACCATTTTGGACAAAGTAACACTATCTGATAAAGAAGGGTCATAAAGCACCATCTTGGCTCTCTCCGCATTACCTTTCCCAAGTTCTGCATTGCAATGAGGGCATCTAAATTTGCTATCTATTTTTCCAATTTCTAAATTAACCGCTTCATTCCAAAAAACAACTTCTTCGCCGCAATTGGAGCAAATTAAAACATCTGACCAAACAATAAAGTTGATTTTCCCTTTGCTCAAAGATAATTGTGAAACAGATTGTCCATTATTGTCATGTTCAGTTTCGTACATCCACCCCAATTCACTTTCTGTTTCTTGAATGGCCTTTTCGAATTTTTCACGTAACTGTTCTGAATTTGTTGCGGCGTTATAGTTGCTGCTAATAAAGGTTGCTGCAGGTGCCAAATCGTTTAAGATAACATTTCTCGCTCCAAATCTGATATGCTCTCCGAGTTCGGATTTGAATTGATATTTTATTGCTTCATCTGCAATCCCACACATTTGCGCCGCAACGCCTGTCATTCCCGTTCCACAAAACCCGTCAAAAACAATATCTCCCGGATTTGTATAGTGCAAAATATACCTCATAATGGCCTTGTGTGGAACTTTGGTATGATAAGCATGAGCCATATATATCGGGTCAGCTTTCCCTTCGCTCACATCTGTGGCAAAAGGCTCTCGATGGTAGTCATCCGTTTCCTCGTCATACGGAGTACCGTTTTCCTTAATGAATTCTTCAATAAAAGGATTCGGGCAAGCTGTATAATACGGTGCATCAGAAAGCGCAATAATATCCTCATCCGTGCCAATGGGAAAGCCCTCGATATCACGGACTTTATCGATATCCGCCTTCGTTAATTTTCTTGGTTCCATTCGTTACACCTCGCTATCTTTCCGCTTCACTACGATACGCAGTTTAGCTGCATCTTTTCCTTTGATATAAGACTCCACAATGCTGGTCAGCTTGTTCTTGAATGTATTTACATCGCAAGGACCAAGCTCATCCAGCTTTGCAACAATTTCTTCTGTATCAATCACCACCGGCTCAAAGCCCCGCAGCAATGCCTTGATGCTGTTTACAAAATGGTCATCCACACGCTTCGGCAAGGCCTTAGTGGAAATAAACTCATCAATAACCTTCTGCTGCTCTGCGTTCAGGTATTCCTTCTGGCTCACCACAATCGGGTCTGAGATGGTATTCAGGAGTGTATTCGTCCACTCTGTCACCAAATCATCTATGCGGATATCCAGATTATCCAGCTGGCCTGCGACATTCTTTGCCTTATCACCATAGTTATAATGACAGTGATGGCAGATGTGGCTGGTTTTCAGTTCAACCGATGTCAGCTCGTAGCAAACCTTTAGGTCGGCCATATCCTGCTCGATGGCAGTCAGCTTTGCACCAGAGAGGATTTCAATGCTACGCAGCTTACGCAGATTTGCCAGTGCGACACTTTCCTGCAGCTTGCCACGACGCTTTGCATCCTCGATGTCAAGGCGCTTTTTCTTATGCTCCTCGAAGTACATCGTGATGTATTTTTCTTTCAGCTTATCCAGTTCGGTCGCAACCTTCTGCGCTGCTGTTTCACCGGATGTGCCATCTGCAATATCATCTCTTATTTCACGGAAGGCTGCCTTTCCGGCTTCAAGCTCCTGCTTGAACACTGCACCAAGGTCAAGAAACTCAATATTTGCAATATAGCTCACGACTGCGGAGCAATCGGTCTTGAAGGTCACATACTCGGCTATGGTCTTGATGAGCGCAATCTGCTCGTCCAGTGTATCGACCTGTTCACCGGAAAGGCTGAAATTGTTCAGCTTCGCAGGTGTGTTGTATTTTGCGGAGTAATTGCTGAATTCATCACGAACAGCAGTGCAGGCCTTTTGCATTCTATCCATCTGCAGTGTATTTGCCAAGGGTTCTCCCCAAAGCTCGAAACCATTCTGCAACATTCGTGCAGCCAGAACAGAGGAATTGCTCATTTCCTGTGCCTTCGCCAGCAGTTGCTTTACTCCTTCCTCACGGTCGTTCGGATTATCTAGAAGTGCTGCATTTATATCCAGAACTTCAAACAGTTTCTTAAGCTCTACAAGCGAAAGCTGTGCTGGCCTAGACAGGTATTTAAATTCATACAAGTCCATAACGCTTAATTTAGGTATCTGGTCAAGATTAGACGCTGTAATAACAGTTCCATTTTTCAGTGTTATCGTAGCATAACCCGCATAAACCATCGACAAGAATAGAATAGGTGTAAATAGGAAGCTTATTTTAAACTTTGCGTCCTCAAACTCATAGGTGAATTTCTGTTCAAAAATATCGGAGTAGTTAATAACGCCTTGTGATGGCAGCTTTTTCAGCATATCAATATAGTATGCCGCGTACTTAGATCCCTCTGGACGAATTTTCTCCCCATCCAGAATACCATAGCTCTGTAGCATCAAGGTTGAAAGCTGTGTCTTACGTCCAGCGAAATAATCAAAAGCCTGACGTGCATTATCGGCCATGTTCTTTCTCGTAATTTTAGTCTTCATCACAGGAAATTCAGGATAGGTATTGTCAAAATATTCATCAAGGGATACAGAAGCTGCAAGGTCAACCGTATCCTTAAAATCCATATCTCTATTATAACGACCCTTGAGCACCTCTATAATCTGACGCTTTTGGCCTTTGTACTGCACTTCAAAGCAGGTATTCTTATGCTCACCAAGGTATTTGATTAGCATTTTGCGTGCCATATCAGCTTTGTTAAGATAAGCCTCCTTATCTTTACCTTCGCTGATTTGTGCGAGAGAATTAGCTGCTGCAAACAAGCCAAGAATCTCCTTAAACTCCTCGGTAGACTTAAAAAAGAAGTATACCTCGTCAACCAAATTTTTTACTGCAATAGCTGCAGCACCGTAGGGCGGCATTATATGAATATAAAAATCTCTCTCAGGCTGAGCTGTACTCCGTTCTCCTGGGAGCCCAAGAAACAGATACCCCTCACGGAAAATATTATGAGAATCCCAGTTTAAGTCCCTCTGGTAAATTTCAAAACCTGGGACATACTGTTTAGCGTCCCATTCTAAGCAACTATAAACTAACTGATAAAAGAAACGGTTCAATTCTCCATCAGCCATAACAGAAGCCTTTTGTTTTACTTTTTCGTCGTAATCAACCACCTTATCTACATCGATGTAATACTGACTATTGCCATCGTTGAAGATAATAAACTGACCTGAAACCGTAGTCATAATATCCTTCAGCGTAGTCTTTATCAAAGATAGAAGAAAATCCGCCTCCTGTTCTGGCATTGGTAAGAAGAGACATAAATCGTCCTTCATATTTTCTGCTGTCAGACCAAACTGAACTTCCAAGCCATTAGTAGTCAAGCGATGTACACTCAGTGCATAAATAATTTTAAGTGCTAGCGGCTTATAGGCAGGCTTTGGAAAAGCGCGGTTAATTATGTCTTCCAACTGTCCACTTGCAGTTACTACGCGACTGATGGTCACATCACTTTTAAGCAAGCCATTAGACTTAATTGCAGGCCAGTAATCATCAAAGGAAATAATACCAGGTGCATTCTCCGGCACCTCTGTATCAAAAATATCTCTAATAGTAGTAGAAATATTTTTCAAAATATGCCTATTCTCAATTAAATAAATCTTATTAAACACATCAATATAAGCAGGATGAATTGGGTATAAATCTACAAACTCCTCTAATCGTGAAGACATCCCCGTATAAAGATTAGAGAACTTTTCCAGATGCTTGCGAATTAATGCCTTCTGTTCCGGTGATTTTTTTAAAATACGCTCAGACACAACGTAAGCCGTAGATTCCTTTGTAATGATTAACTGCGTGATACGGTCAGATACATGCTTTAGAGTATCCGAAACGAAGCTAAAACGTGGGTTATCAAAAATTTTTTCCTGCACACCAAAGATTATACGAAGCTTACTCTTAGAGCACATTTCCCCCAGAGCACGGAAGAATTCCAGGTCAAGCACTATCTCCCGCTCGTTACGGGAGGTAAGATAAGAAAGAAACTCGTCTACTACAATCAGATAACCTTTGTCCGGATACTTTTCAGCAAAAGCCAGCATCATATCCTGAATTACCTCTTTTGGATTTCTGACAGTTGTCTGCTCTGGAAACTGGAAGTCTATATTTCTTTTATCAAAATCCTCTTGAATATAGCCTGTCAGAATATCATAAAGAGACATTGTAACGCCACCGATTTCAATACGTAGCACTTCAAATTTTCCTGCGACACCTTCCATGTCCTTCGCAAAGGTCTTGTTCTGTAGATATTGCAAATTATCGGCATCTTTAGCAACAGAAGATATAACACTCATTAAGTGAGATTTACCTGTACCATAGTTGCCAACCACAAGCACTCCCTTGTTATCTATAACCTCATCCATCTGCAGTTGGTCAATGACCGTTGCTTTCAGACTCTGCGCCATATTATCAGACATAACGTAGGTTTTAATATTATTAACTTCTTCTGACTTATTACGATTAGATTGAATTAATTGCAAGGTCGACTCAATTGGGCTAAAACTAATGAGTTCTGAATATTTCATATCTATTACCCCCTTATACGATACAAGTAATATCGTAGTCCTTCACATCATAGATTTTATAATCTTTACAACCTTCTTTGGCATAAATAAGCTTGTTTCCCTCAAAGGTTCCTGGCCACAGCACACTAAATGTTTTTATCTTACATGCGTTCACCAATATTTTCAGCACGTCTATTTTGTAAGCTGGATTAAAAAGCGCATCAAAATCTTTCAGCACCACTCCTTCCGGGAGCTTCGATAGTATTTCCGCAAAACAGCGTTCTATTTGCATTGTCCGTCGTTTTGGTTTGAAGGCCTTTAGCGCCTGCGCCAATTCAAGATTTATTGACACGGCGTGTTCTGTAACGCCTTCATACGGGTAGCAATAAACGATTGGTTTTAAGAGCCCGGCTTGATTCTGTGGAGAGAACTTCCGGGCCGTAATAATTACGCCCATACTAATCTTATTCCTTTCGCTGTCCGTTAATCAGGACTCCTCTTCGTTTTCTGCGCTTTTATCGATCGGCGGCACGAATTCCATAATATCTGAAACATCGCATTGCAAAGCATTACAGATTCTCACCAGAACTTCTGTTGTCACATTTTCATCTTTTCCGAGCTTGGCAAGTGAAGAAGAACTTATGCCTGCAAGCGTTCTCAAATCGGACTTTTTCAGTTGTTTATCAATTAGTAGTTTCCATAGCTTATTGTAGCTCATCTTCATTTTGTGCACCTTCCTCCTTGTTCCATGACCTGCCATATAATTCGCAACCATCTGTAGATAGTCTGAGCACTGCGTTTCTTTCTAAGCACTCTCTGGTTTTGGGCCTACAGTCGCCCTGTTTATCATATGCTATAAACACCTGTTTCTCTGTACTGTCATAGATACGAATGATTCCATCCTCCACGTCCTTCTCAATGTTCTTGAAAAGTAGGGAATCATGAGCAATCGCCGGAAGCGCCGTTTGTAAGAAAACGGCCAAATCATATACAATCATGCCCTTGAAGTTTGAGCCTGTGCCTGTATCGTCGGGTGTTTCAAACCTATAGCTGTTATACTCATTGAAATGAATATGAGGCGGTTTTCTCGGCGTGCTAAACAAGGAATCATTAATTTGTTTCATTTTGGTATTGAGCTTCGTTTCTATTTCACGAAGGATGTCTTCAATACTTCTTTTCAATATTTCATCTGCCGCAGCCTTGGCTTCCTGAAGGTCTGTCAACGTAAGATAAGCTTGATTCTGTGTATTCAAGGCATCTATTTCACCCTTTATTTCAGAATGTCTGTCCAGAAATTCCTTTGAAAGATTTCCAACAAAACCGAGTTCCTTGATTTGCGTTTTCACATCTTCGAGCTGTGATTGTAGCATTGTAATTTCGTTTTCAATAGCAGTCTGCTCATTCAAAAACTGTGCATCAAGAATTTTCGCCAGTTTCTGATGATACATTTCAACTTCATACAGTTTTCGTAAATTTACATTCGGAAAGAACTCCTGCAAAGCCGACATATCGGCTTCTGTCGGATATAGTCCATACTCCAGGCTCATTTTCACAAGACGTAGCTTCATTTCCTTGGAGTGTATCGCTGTTTCTATATTCAACTTAGCTGTGGTTAAGGTAGACTTCTGCTTGTTCTTTTCTATCTCATCTTCCGTATGTCCTTTTTCCGCTTCCTCCATCAACGTACTTAGCTGAAGCTCTAGAGAACGAATCTTCGCAAGGTTTTCCTCATATTTCGTTTTTCCACCGACAAGGTCAGAGATAAAATTATATTTTCTGGCAGTCTTATAAGCATCAAGCTTCTTTTTGTGCTCTTCGACGCTTGCCTTAAGGCCAGCTATTTCTTTGTAAACATCAAAAATGGTCAAAATGGTGGTTATGGATTTCTCCATATTCTGTCCACGCACACCCTGAAGCGGATTCAACTCATCGGTATTTTTCTTGCCGTACACTCGGAAGAAGCTACTTAGCGCAGTTCTAAAGGAAATGCCTGTGAAGTCCATTTTATACTGCACTTTCAGCCATTCCACAAATTCAGACTTTGAAAAACTATTACCCGTAAGTTCGTAGTTGCTGTCGCAAATTTGTACTGTATCAGCAGCACCTGTATTTCTGGCAAAGTATTTCTTATCTCCATCGAATTCAAAAGCAAAATAAATGATATGATGGCCTTCTTTGCTTACACCATCACTCTTAATGTAGGTATTTCCACCAAATACAAAATCTATCGCAAGAAGTGCTGATGATTTACCAATAGACATAGCGCCGTCCTCTTTGCCGAGAACAACATTCAGTCCTTTTTTAAACCTAATCGGTGGGCGCTGTTCACCTTTTTCTTTGAAAGCAGGTGACCACATTTCTATAAGCATATAAACACCTCCCCCTCATCATTGATATCTACTGCCCGGAGTGCATACAAACAATCCATTACGGACATAAAGTCTGTTGGGTCTTTTAGTATAGATCTTAATCGGATATATAAAGACTCCACAGGTATTGGATTTTGTTTAATTTCATTTAGTACGACCGGCATCAATGCAAGCGTACTGTTTTTGTATGAATATAATTTATTCGGTAATTGCATCAAACACCTCGCAACTCTGAATGAAGTAGGATACAACAATTTGGCAGTAAATATCCTCTTGTAGGCTCACCTTGTGGATTTTCTGCGCAATCTCGTTGAATATTTCCGCATTCGATTTTTTCGTCTTTTTCATGCGTTTATATATTGCTCGCATCTGGTCTTGTACTTCGTCATAATCAATGCTTCCACGTTTATCAGCATTCATCATGATTTCACGAAGCTTAACATAGTAAGTAGCCACATACGTTTTTACCGTTATATAAAGTGCCATATTCTCAGAAGGCTCCAGCTTTTGCTGAATCTCCTTTGGGTCAAAAGATACCACTGATAGTTCCTTTTCATTCAATTTCGGTATCCTTGATATAACACCAACAAACCCTTTTTCAAGCGGAAGGTCATCCAGTAGCTGTATGTTTTTATTGTGACTTATAATTATTTTTTTTACAGATTTAAGTTCCTTACTAATCTTTGGATTATCATCAACAGAATATGTACCATAGCATCTCGGACACAGCGCCAGTAGGTTTGAAACCTCTGGCGCTTTTTTCTTATCTATAAGCGCAACATTGAACAAATTCGTCGACTTTCCAGTATTGCTAATCACAAGAGAATGCCCGCAACCCGGAAACGGACATGTATAACCGGCTTCATTAATCAAGTAATCTCCGTACCTGTTTCTTATATCAACTTCTGCCTGAATCTGCTTCTGCCTCTCTAACTCTGTCTGCTGCACAAGTCCGGCAGTCCTGCGAATGATATCTACAAAACAATTCGCCAACAGTGTTGCAATATTGCTCTCATCAGCAGATGCATCATAGCCCTTGTAATCCTCGGCTAACAGACGCAGCACTGTATCCGGACGATCTTCAATTGTACTTACAAAGGCTTCTGGTGTCAGTCTGTAAACAATGCTTTGCGCAAATTTCTGGGACAAATTTCGCTTCGCATATGACCGAATTGTGCTTTCCTTTGATAACTTCGTTGACGGGTCTTTCGGTGTGCCCCATTCATCTTCCGCAACATCCGTAATCATCGCAATTAAATCTCTGAAGAAATACGGGACATCCGCACCATCTGATATTCGGTTTTTTAGCATTGAAAAAAATACTTTGAATTCCACGCATATTTCTCCTTCTCGTTAATTTGTACCACGATGTACCACGGTGCTCCAAACCATCCCCAAATCAATAAGGGCCATTTTCTATAATAAAAGCAGAACAAATGGCACAGGGGATTTGACGCAAAATTAGTTTTTAATATTATATCACGCCTGTGTCCATTTATCAAACTTTTAGTTTGTGAAAAGGATATTTCATGTTCATTATGGATTTTTACATTGAGAAAAGGACACATACCGTCAAACTGCACGTCCCAAGCATGACATTAAACTACTTTTCCTGAAATCAGCTCACTATTATCCCGGCCGGGTAGTGTGTTCGTAGCTGATGGATGGAAGAAATTGAATATACAGTGCCAGCTTAACGAACGGCTGGTCACCAATTTGAGGCGGAGCAATCCGTATGAGGTGACCATCTTATGAAAAGCAATACTGGCAGCCATTTGGTTTATCTCCGCTTCTCGACAATTCGAGAGGAGAAATCAAATGGCAATCAATGACAATCAAAGCAAAAAAGAGCAAAACTTCAGTATTTATCTACGTTCTCAAAAAATATGGGTACCGGTTTCTGAAGACGTATATCGAGAAAGCACAAAGCATATTAGTTACTACCGCCAATCTCAACAACGATGCGGTAAATGCATCTGTCCAAGAAAAAAATGGTGGTTCTGTGACATGGACTGTGAAGCCTGCAAGTACAAAGTTGCTGGCAACCAGCTCTCGTTAGATTATATTTACCAATCTGACGAAGGTCAAGATTTCAATATGCTTGAATTTCTTGAAGCAGATATTTTACCATTTGAAGATGCCGTGGACAACCAATTTATAGCTGGGGATATTATCGAGCATCTACAAACCGTTGCTCCACTTGCACTAAAAGTGGCATCAATGCGTCTTAATGGTTTATCCGACACTGACATTGCTAACAAATTAGGCATTCACCGTACAACCATGTTATCTAGACTCAAAAAAATTGCTTCTTGCATCCGCGAAAAATATCCAGATTTAATCATTTAGTTTCATTAGACCGTTAGCTATATGCTGGCGGTCTTTTTCACAAAAAAATATACCCACCAAGGAATTTAATCCCTGATGGGTAAGTAAAGCCACTATTTCCTTATCAAAGCATAGAGTAATCCTACGCCAATGCCATATGCCACATTGCGCTGAGTCCTAATTGCTTTCGTTCTTTGCTTCTCCTCTTGCGCGTATATCTCTAAGGATTTGTTGGCATTTTGCAATAAGCTCTCCTGAGCTAGTGAGTTTTCCCTCAACGTCCTCAGCTCGGTCTGTAGCAGCGTCAATTCCTGCTTCGCTTTTACTAACTCGCTCTTGGATGTTTTCAGTTCTAGCTTCAACTCCTTCAATTCCTTTTGTGAGTGCTCGTTGCTTTCCTGTAGCTGTAGTAAGTTCATCTCTAATTGGGCGAGTTCCTGTTCCGTTATCTGATACGTCCCTGCATAAGAAATAGCCGGCAAGCAAAATAAGCACAAAGCAAACAGCACCGCAAAGCATATATTTTTTCTTTTCATTATCCATTTCACCACCTCAAATTCTAATAAACGGCTATAATGCTCAAAGTGTGTATTATAGTCGTTTTTTCATAGGTCAAACAGTACCAACCACCTTCTAAAAACCGCTCACAGGGCAAATCTCGCGGTCGTTTTTCAGAGGTTTTTTTGCCAATATTCTTTATGGCATTTTTTGCATTATGACTTGCATTTTCAATAACTTTAAAGTATTGTATGTATAAGGAATACGCTGAAAGGAGCAAATAGAAATGACCACTAAAAAATTTAGTCCTATTGGACACAGCTGGGATGAAGTAGAAAAGGAATTCTTTACCCCAGAAGAAATAGCAGCCAGTAATCTGCGAGTAGCTCTAATTGGTGAGCTTATAAAAGCGCGACACGAACAAGGTCTTAGTCAAAAGAAATTAGAAGAGCTTAGCGGTGTTAAGCAACCCATCATTGCTAGAATGGAAAAAGGAAGTACCTCTCCCAATCTTAGTACGGTGCTAAAGGTTCTTGCTCCCTTAGGAAAAACTTTAGTAATTGCACCTTTAGCTAAATAATACTTTAACTGACCATACTCAAATGTTATGGTCAGTTTTTTTCTGCCACCAGGCCGTTTTGCCACGAATTACCTCTCCACCATGTTTAACCGCCTCTTCATTAGGTAAATCTGGTAAATACCACAAGTCCCAACGCTCACAAGTCGTACTGGGTCCATAGTCATCTTCCTCTGCTGCCTCGCAGTGAGTCTTTACATGCTCATAATCCACAGGCAGGCCTAGCTCCTCACACAAAATTGCAATAGCTTGACATACTCCATCCATTTGAGCTTGCGTAGGTGGATAGTCACCAAAGTCGGTATCAAAGCCATTATGAGGCTCTGCCCCATAGCAGCCGGCAAAGCAGATACCAATAGCTCTGCTATTTCTCTGCCAGGTATGTGGCAAGGTTTCTGTAAGGTCAGTAGTGCTAATATAGATACTGCCATCATCATCCACATTGATATGGTAATCGTCAAAAAACTGATGGTAGCGCCCGGCACTCCAATGGACATAAATGGTGTCCACATAGCCATTGGCACGTCTTGCTAGTTTGCGTAATTTAATTAAGGATATCTTCTTCATAAATTCTAACCCCTTTTCTTATCGATAATTTCTTTAAGGCGTTTCGCTTCTTCTACGCCAGCATCTTCCAAATTCTCTACAATAGATAAAAGCTCATTGACGGATAAATAGCCTACAACTAGTGCCACAGCAAGTGATGGCTTGGCTTGGGATACCAGCATTACGTCTACCAAACCTCCGGCAAAGGTCAAAAGGCAGTAGATGAACATCTTACCAATAAACCTATTCTTCATTTCCGTAGAGCGTATATATCCTGCTCGTCTTGCCTGTGGTATGTTCTTTAGCTCATACCAGAGATTTACTTCCTTGCCTTGGTTCTCTAGGTGCATCTTAGATAGCGCCAACCACTTAGTTCCTAAGTCTAGAAACACTAAAACTGCAAAGGCTACTAAGAGCTGCACATGAAGGTTATACACAGCGGCCAAGAAAAAAGACGTCAGGAGCTTTATCGCCCAGACGTCCTGCAAATTTTTGAGACTATCCACGATAGCCACATACAAAGCATCTTTATTCATTTAATCACTCTCCTTATATATTTTTATGCTATTTCTCACATCTTCCGCCTTCAAGCTACCGGTACTGGTCCAATAGCCAATATAGAGCATAGTGTGATCAGCGCCGGTGGTGATAGTTAGCGTGCGTTTAGCATTAATGGAAACGGCTCCGTTATCGTCTAACTCATCTATTAATACCCCACTTAGCTCCGTACCACTTACTGGCTGACCTTTATAGCTGAAAACTCTAAAGCGTGTATCCATGAGTATTTCTACGATGTATGTAGTATTAGGTTCTACTGCGCAGCGTGCCATAAGGTTAGTAGCATTGGTGGAGACATTAAAGACCTTATTGGCATAACGCACATATGCCCAAATATCTGCTACGGACTTATCGTAGATGTTAGTAGGCTCTGCCGCCGTTTCACCGCTTGACCATACTAGCTGACTCCCCACATATACTTTGCTAATAGTCTTACTCCCCACCATGATATTTTTTACCTTCTTTGCGCCTATGGTAATCATGATTCCGTCACCATATAAATAACACCACTAGCAGGAGAAGTTGGTAAGGCATCCACCACTTGAATATTAGGCTCCGTCACCTTGAGCCATGTGCCTTCCAAATATCTGTAGTCAGTTTTAGTAGAAGTCACATATAGCCTCATGCCTGCAAAAGGCTCATAGAATTCGTATGCGCCATTGAGGTAATGAGCGATATAGTTTTTCTTGCCACTAAAGACACCGGTCGGACTATTCCCCACTAAAAAAGCAGTCCCTTCACTAGCACTACTAGGAGGACTGCTCA
>Ga0070399_1002013_pt1 | contig 20151 bp, 20 predicted proteins | sample BioMet4_FD_61217 | JGI IMG/M metagenome (GOLD analysis project Ga0070399, IMG submission 61217) | Microbial communities from bioreactor (seeded with sewage sludge) at LBNL, California, USA - Biofuel metagenome 4 (version 1) | ecosystem: Engineered > Bioreactor > Anaerobic > Unclassified ... | reverse complement strand
AAATGGAGCGGGTGATGGGAATCGGACCCACACAACTAGCTTGGAAGGCTAGGGCTCTACCACTGAGCTACACCCGCATTATTATTGGTCGGAGCGACAGGATTCGAACCTACGACCCCCTGCTCCCAAGGCAGGTGCTCTACCAAACTGAGCTACGCCCCGAAATCTATGGGAATTGGAAAAAATGGTGGGCGGTAACAGGATCGAACTGCTGACATCCTGCTTGTAAGGCAGGCGCTCTCCCAGCTGAGCTAACCGCCCAAAAAAATGGTGACCGGTACGGGATTCGGACCCATGATACCGCCGTGAAAGGGCGGTGTCTTAACCACTTGACCAACCGGCCATCTGGCTCCCCGAGCAAGACTCGAACTTGCAACAACTCGGTTAACAGCCGAGTGCTCTACCATTGAGCTATCAGGGAGTATGATGTGACACATTCATTCAAAGTGTCGCAACAAGTATTATATGTAAAAAAGGAGCTGTTGTCAACACATTTTTACTTTTACTACAACTTTTTTTACAGAAGCAGGAGTATTCCCTCTTTGACAATTGGGTCTGTGAACTTCCCAGGGAAAGAATACAGCCATGTCACCGGCTTCTAAAGTAACAAAATTTTCTCTTTCAACTTTTTCGTAGAAAACAATATCGTTGCTATCCTTTTTGTTTTCTGTTTCTTTATAGGAGGGCTTAAATGGGCAGTAGCCGATTTTTTCACTGCCGGCCAATACTATCTGAATATCAGTATACTTAAAATGTTTTTCCGGACGTCTGGCACTAACAGGTTCTGTGTCATAGTTATTAACCAAGGCAAAAATATTATCTCCGTCTATTTCATAGCGAGCTTTGTCCCATTTGGAAAAATCAACGTCTTTAAGTGCTGCCAAGGCTTTCTTTACAGGACCATCCACATTTGGCAATAATTCAGTAATGTGTTTTAAATCTGTAGTAATCATTTTATGCCTCCGTAAGCAAAATTTATTATATAAATTAATTATAGCATAAAACTGCTTTTTGCGTGGAAAATAAGGAAGGCAAAATAATTACTTTTTTTGACTAAATGGGGAAATAATGCTATATTTTTAATATCTATAAGGCATAAAAACAGAGGTGATAAAAATGCCATTACCATTAGCTATTTGGGCAGCTGCAGGTTTAGGTGCTGCAGGAGTGGGCCTGTATAAAAATATGACTAACGCTAAAGCCATTGTCAAAGAGACAATTAGTAGATATACAGAGGAAAGGTACAAGTTTTATAAGCAGGAAGAAAAGCTTATGCCACTTATTTCTGAACTGGGATTGCTGAAGTTGGCACTATGGAAATCTTATGGCAGAATGTTTGCTGTTTTGGATGTTATAGAAAACCAGCCGGGTCATTATTCCTTCCGTAATCATATGGATGTGCATATGTTTCCCGCTGCCGTAAGAAAGCTAAAAAAGATTGGCTTGGCTGTTGAAGCAGCGCATCAAAACAAGCTGGACAAAATAGGAACAGGATTACTTACAGCAATTGCCTTGCATGGTGGGGCTGTTAATAGCTATAATGAAGATAGAAAAGATCTTCAGGGAAAAGAAGAACCTACTATTTTGGAAAAAATATCTGTTGTTCCTATGGACTCTGATGAATATGGGGAATTGGAAGAACTGGCTGTTCTGAAAGCTCTTATGAATCTGCCGGCTATTTTGGGAGATGAAGCCTTCGAGGAAGTAGAAGCTGAAAAAATGACAAAAGAAGAAGCTATTAAGTTTAAGCATAAAATTGATAATAGGTCTTTGAATTTGGCAGATGGGTCAGGGAAATTACAAAGACTCCATGATGTTTTGGCTTCTACAATCAGAATCATGAAAGCGTTGAACAAACAATATTTAGAGCAAGTAGCATATATGGAAAAATTAGTAAAGGTTAGAACAGATTATAAAGAATTTTCCTTAGAAGAAAAGGATAATCTGAATTTTGGCATTGTATTGGGACATGCTTTGCGTCAAGTGGCTAAAACTGATTTGGTCCTTAAAAATGGTGATGTTTCAGTTATTAATAATGCGGAAATATATGCTGTTTATGATGAAATACACGATTTATTACCGGCCGAAGAACCATTAAATTGTTAAAAATCTTCTATGTAAGAAGAACTAAAAAGGAGACGGTACAAATGGGCAAAAATAAAGCATTTAAAGCATATGATATCAGAGGTATAGTTCCTACTGAGGTTAATGAAGATATGGCCTATAAACTGGGGCGGTCTTTTTCACAAATGCTTAAGGCAAAAACCTGTGTAGTTGGTCATGATATTCGCTTAACGGGGGAAACTCTTAGTGCTGCAGTAGTAAAGGGACTTAGGGAAGAGGGTACCAATGTAATCGATATTGGTCAGTGCGGTACAGAAATGATTTATTTTGCTACAGCTCATTTAAAGACTGACGGCGGCATTATGATTACTGCCAGCCATAACCCGGCTAATTATAATGGCATGAAACTGGTACGGGAAGGATCTCGCCCCATTTCTGCGGATACCGGGTTGAAAGATATTGAAAAAATGGTAGAAGAAGGTACTTTTCCTACTGCTGAACAGACGGGAACCTATACAAAACATAATATTATGCCGGAATATATTGAACATTTGCTTACCTATGTTGATGTGGCAGAATTGAAACCACTAAAGCTGGTAGTGAATCCCGGCAATGGCGGAGCCGGTCCGGTAGTTAAAGAACTGGCAAAAAAATTACCATTCGATTTTGTTTTTATTAATGAAGAACCGGATGGCAATTTCCCCAATGGTGTTCCCAACCCGATTTTAACTCAGAATAGGGCTGCTACAGCTCATGCTGTGAAGGAATATAAGGCAGACGTAGGTATTGCCTGGGATGGTGATTTTGACAGATGTTTCTTCTTTGATGAAAAAGCTGAATTTATTGAAGGATATTATTTGGTAGGGTTGCTGGCTCAGACTTTCTTGAAAAAGAATCCCGGCAGCAAGATTCTGTACGACCCACGGCTAGTTTGGAATACTGAAGCTATTATCAAAGAAAATGGCGGATTGCCGGTTCGCTGCAAGAGCGGTCATGCTTTCATTAAAGAATGCATGAGAAAAGAAGGAGTTATTTATGGGGGAGAAATGAGTGCCCATCATTATTTCCGTGATTTCTCCTATTGCGATAGCGGTATGCTTCCCTGGTTACTTGTTACGGAACTTATGTGCAAGACAGGCAAGAAGCTTTCTGATCTGGTGGAAAGCAGAATGGCTCTCTTCCCCTGCAGTGGTGAAATCAACAGAAAAGTTGCAGATGCCAATGTGGTGCTGGATGCATTGCAGGAAAAATATAAAGATGGTAAGCAGGATTTTATGGACGGCATTAGCGTAGCCTATGACAATTGGCGCTTTAATGTGCGCAAGTCCAATACGGAACCTGTAGTAAGATTAAATGTGGAAACAAGAGGGGATAAAACCCTGATGGAAGCAAAAACTAAAGAAATTCTGGCTATTATTGGTGGCCAGGAAGCCTAGGAGGACGACTGAATGAATGTTTTGGTTACCGGAGGTGCCGGTTATATAGGGTCTCATGTAGTGGAAGAATTGTGCAAAACAGGCTACAAACCCATTGTTTATGATAATTTTAGCACAGGACATATTGATGCTGTTTCAGATGATGTTCAGCTGATTGAGGGAGATATTCATGATTTCAGCTTTTTGAAACATGTCATCGGTGAATATGAAATAGATGCTGTTATGCATTTTGCTGCCAGCAGTCTGGTAGGTGAGTCTATGGTTGACCCTGCCAAATATTATTATAATAATGTGGCAGGAAGCCTGGGAATTCTTGATGCTATGCGGGAAACAGGAGCTAATCTTTTAGTGTTTTCCTCTACTGCCGCTGTTTATGGGGAACCTGATCAGGTGCCCATCACAGAGGATGCTAAGCATGCTCCTACTAATGTATATGGGAAAACAAAACTAATGATTGAAACTATGATGGCAGACTATGCTTCTGCATATGATTTGCGCTATGTGGCCCTTAGATATTTCAATGCGGCAGGCGCAGCCCTGTTGGGAAACATTGGAGAAGACCACAATCCGGAAACTCATTTGCTGCCTTTAATTTTTAAGGCCGCTTTAGGTGAAAGAAAAGACATTGCTATTTTTGGCACTGATTATCCTACTCCGGACGGGACCTGTCTCAGAGACTATATTCATGTGTGCGATTTAGCTACGGCTCATGTTTTAGCTTTAAAGTATTTGGCTGAAGGTGGCCTAAGCAAGGCATATAATCTAGGTACGGAGCATGGTTTTTCTGTCAGGGAAATTATTGCTGCCGTGAAAAAAATAACGGGTAAAGATTTTGCCGTTCGGGAAGAAGCTCGCAGGGCCGGAGATCCGGCTAAGCTTATTGCTTCTTCGGAAAAAATTAAAAAGGAACTACATTGGGAACCCAAGCACAGCAGTATCGAAGATATTGTAGCCAGTGCCTGGCGCTGGCACAGTACGCATCCCAATGGTTATGCTAAATAAGTATGGGTATTCAGTTAGTTGTAGATAATGTGACCAAGAGCTTTGGCTCACATGAAATATTTAAAAACGTGAGTTTCACTATAAGGCAAGGCGAAAAAGTAGGCTTGGTCGGTGTCAATGGCAGCGGCAAGACTACTCTTTTGCGTTGTCTTTTATCCACTTTGGAAACAGATACAGGCAGTATTAAATTTGCCGGTGATTTACGATTGGGATATGTGGAACAAGGTTTTGCTCATTTGGGAACAGGAACGATTCACGAATTTATGTTAAAAGCGTGTCCTGATGTTGTTCAGTTAAGGAGCAAACTAAAAAAATTGGAAGAAAAAAGTGCAAAGACAAAACCAGGTAAGGAGTTAGAGGAAATTCTGGCTTCCTATGCTAAAACTTCTGCACGCTATGAACATCTAGACGGATATAACTATGAGGCGAATATTAAACGGGTACTGATTGGCTTGGGTTATCCGGAAGAGACTTGGAAGAAAAACATTCAGGAACTGTCCGGCGGTCAAAAAACAAGACTGATGCTGGCAGGTGCTTTGGTAAATTCTCCGGATTTATTGATTTTGGATGAACCAACTAATCATTTGGACATAGATATGACAGAATGGCTGGAAAAATATCTGCGGGAATTCAAGGGTGGTTTACTTATTGTCAGCCATGATAGAGCCTTTTTGGATAATGTAGTAGAAACGATTTTGGAAATGGAGGGAGGCCGCCTTCAGCAATTTAATGGCAATTACTCTCGCTATCTGGAACAAAAAGACCTTCAGACTTTAACCGAAACCAGAGCTTATGATGCTCAACAAGAATATATTGCCAAAACTGAGGCCTATATACGGCGTTTTAAAGCCGGTATTAAAAGTAAAATGGCCAGAGGCCGTCAGTCTCAGCTGAATCGCCTGGAGAGAATTGACGCACCGGTAGTGAATGAAGAATTTACTTTGCGGTTGCCTAAGGCAACTGAGTCTGCAGAAAGAGTTATCATTCTGGATGATTTGGCGGCAGGATATGGCACCCATACTATTTTAGATAATATAAATGTAACTTTAATGCGGGGGGAAAAGGTTGCTATTCTGGGACCTAATGGCAGCGGCAAAACAACACTTTTAAAAACTATTCTGCAAGAAATTCCGCCCTTGGCAGGAACTGCGAAAATTGGTAATAGAGTACAGATTGGCTATTTTTCTCAAAGTTATGAACGCCTCAATGCTAAGCAGACTATTATGGATAATTTCTTGACGGAATACGGTTTTACCGATGAACAAACCAGAAAGCTTTTAGGAGGCATGCTTTTTCACGGAGAAGATGTCTTTAAAGAAATAGGTACTTTGTCAGGAGGACAAAAGGCTCGGCTGGTTTTATTAAAATTAGTATTGGATGGTGCCAATTGTTTGCTTTTGGATGAACCTACCAACCATTTGGATATTGCAGCTAAAGAAACTGTGGAAGCAGCCTTGGAAACTTTTGAAGGTACCGTTCTTTTGGTAAGCCATGACCGTTACTTGGTTAATGAAGTGGCTCAGCGAATTTGGGCTATCGAAAATGGGCATATTGTAGATTATAAAGGTAACTATGATTTTTATTTGGCAGAACGGGAAAAAGTGAAAAAAGAACTGCCGCCGGAACCTGTGAAAGAAACTAAAAAACCTGAACGGGAAAAAGCAATAACAACAGAAACAGCCCATCAAAGCAAAGAACGTCGCTATAGCCCGGAAGAAGCTGCTAAACTTTTGCCTAAGGTGGAGTTAAATATTCGTGAGCAGGAAGCGATGCTGAAAGTTTTAGAGAAAAAAATCAGTGATCCGGCTAATCAGCAGGACTTGGCAACAAGTAGCAAAATGGCTCAGGAATATAATGAATATAAGAAAACAATTGATGGACTTATGAATCAATGGGAAGAAATTATGGAGTGTCTGGAATAATGGAAAAATTTTTAGCATCTTTACAAAATTATCATAGTAAGATAAGCTTTAATCCCTGGGCTGATTATGACCCCAGTTGTGATATAGGCATTGAGGCACCTGAAATTCGCCGGGAAAACTTACTTAGATATTTAACTTTGAGGAAAAATGCCAGGTATTTGTTTATTGCAGAAGGCCTGGGTTATCAGGGAGGACATTTTTCCGGTATGGCAATGACCAGCGAGAGAATTTTGCTGGGACATCATCCTATGGTGCGTCCCCAGGTTGTGCTGGGTGAATGGCATTATCAAAGGACGAGTAATCCTCAAAGCCATCTTCTAAATGCGAAACAAAAGGCAGAAGGCTTTAATGAACCAACGGCTACTATTATGTGGGGGTGTCTGGCCCAGCATCATCTGGCACCTTTTCAGACAATATTGTGGAATATTTTTCCCTTTCATCCCTTTAAAGAAAGTGGTATTCTAACCAACAGAACACCGAACCGTGAGGAACTGGAAACAGGTATTGAATATGCCCAAAAGCTCATGAGTCTGGTGCCCCATATGCAAATTATTGCTATTGGGCGCAAAAGCGCCGATACTTTAGAAAAATTTGGCATCAGCTGCCAGGCAGTGCCTCACCCTTCTATGGGTGGAGCTAATAAATTCAGGGCAGCTTTGTCTGATATATTTACTAACGAATAAAGAAAGGAGACAGGGCAGTGGTTGAAGGAATGATTAAGTCCATGACGAAAAATGAAGTTATGGAAATTGCTATTACCTCAGGTAAGATTTTATTATGCAATGGTGCGGAAACTTATCGGGTTGAAGACACCATGCTGCGTATTTGTGCTATGCGTGGTATGAGAGACGTATCTGCCTTTTGTACTCCTTCTGCTATTATCATTAGTGATGAATCTTTAAAAGGGAATTGCTACATGGCGAGAGTTACGGACCGGGGTGTGAATTTGTCCCTGGTCAGCGAAATAAATGATATTTCTTTTGGACTAAAGACCTGGCCTTATAATTTTACGGAAACCATGGCTATTCTTCAGGAGAAACTAACAAGACGGGCTCGTCCTATCTATATTGATATTATCAGTGCCGGCTTTGGCGGTGGTGGTTTTGCCGTAATGCTGGGGGGCGGTGTGAAAGAATTTATTGCGGCATTTGCCGGTTCTGCCATTTCCATGTGGATTATAAAATTGCTAAGTCCTTTTAAACCAAGCAGTTTTTGGTCTACAACACTGGCCGGAGCGTTTATTTCCGTAGTTACGATTTTAGCCAGAAAATTATTTCCTAATGTCAATATGGAATTAACCATTGCAGGAGCTATTATGCCGTATTTACCGGGGATGGCTTTTACTAATGGACTAAGAGATTATATTGCCGGAGATTTGATTAGCGGCAATAGCAGGGCAGGAGAAGCAGTATTCCTGGTAAGCGGTATTGTTACAGGTATTGCTGCTGTTTTAGGTACTATATATAAGTAGGAGAAATCAATGCTGATTAAAATTTTTGCGGCTTTTGTAGCTACCCTAGCTTTTGCCGTTTTGTTTAATTCGCCGAGAAAAATAATCTTTCAGGCCGGGATCGTAGGAGCGGTGGGTTTTGCTATATACATTTATTTAATGGAAACTTTGGAGCTAAGTTCCATGACTAGCAATTTTGCCGGAACAGTGGGTTTATCTGTTTGCAGCGAAATCTTTGCCAGACGATATAAAGAACCTGTAACCGTATTTTCCGTACCGGGGTTTTTGCCGCTGGTACCAGGATTGCCTTTGTATCGGGCTATGAATTATTTTATTCTCAACGATTTTGTTATGGGTATGCAGACTTTTCTGGAAACTTGTATTGATGCGGCGGCTATTGCCATGGGTATCCTTTGTGTTTCAGGTTTAGCCAAAGTTTATAAAACAAGTAAATATATGGTTGAAGAACATAAAAACGAGGGGGAGAGAAAATGAAGAAGTTTGGGAGAAAGTTTATCGTGCTTTTAGCTATCTTTGTTTTGCTGGGAGCAGCCCTTGGTGAGGCAGCAGTAAAAGGCCTTATTTGCTATGGCAATGATCCTGCTTTCGACCAGTTTAACGGGGAAGCCAAAGCAGGTGCTGAAACAGCCAAAATGCGTTATGGGCCGGAGCTGAGGCTGTCTTCTTATATTTGCAAAGAAGCAGATCCTAAGGAGGAAGATATTCCTCAGCTAAAAGAAAAATGGGACTTTGTCATAGCAATAGGCGACAATTTTTATAATGTTATGACAGAAGATGCCAAAAAACATTCCACTACCAAATATATTTTGGTTGATTCCTATAAAACAACGAAATTAAATAATTTCAGAATAGTGGAATTCAATAACAGAGAATTGGGATATCTGGCCGGCATTGTTGCAGCATCAGCTTCTCAGACAGGAACAGTCGGGTTCATAGGGGGAGTTCAAAAGGTACCGGCTCTTCAGGAGATGCTTCTGGGCTATACTAAAGGCGTAACTACTATTAACCCTCAAGGAATTGTTTTACAACAATGGGTTGGCAATTTCAATAAGCCCAAAAAGCTGACAAAACTGGCTAAAAAAATGTATAACGATAAAGCCGATGTAATATTTGTGCCGGCGGGCAATAGCAGTCAGGGAATATTTGCTGCTGCACAAGAAAAAAAGAAGCTTTTCGTTGGCTGTGATGGGGATGCTGCTAAAATAGCACCACAGGAAGCCCAAAATTACATTTTGGCAAGCGTAACTAAGGGGCTGGAAGTTTCTGTGTCCGGCAATATTCAACTAATCATGGAAGGCAGATTTAGCCCCGGCACCAAAACCCTAAATTATGCCAATAAAGGGATTAGCTGTATCAGAGGACCTTTAACCGGCAACTTGTGGCAAAAGCCATCTCAGGCTCTTTTGGATTTTGACGCACAAAATGATTTGCAACAGGAGGACGCCTTTCTTAAAGAAAGGGCTGTGAAAAAATAATGAAAAAAGTATTAAGTGTATTGACGGGTTTGTTATTAGTAGCTATATTTATAATAAGCGGTTGTGGAAGTAAGTCATCTACAAAACAACCGGCGGTGAAAGCAACAAACAATGCGGTAATAAAAGTCGAAAAAAATGGTTCTTATACATCTAAACAACAAGTAGCACTATACATTCACGAATATCATAAACTTCCCCAAAACTATCTTACGAAAAATGAGGCCAGAAAATTAGGCTGGCCCAAAAAAGGAACTTTGGACAAGGTAGCTCCCGGTAAAAGTATAGGCGGAGATTATTTTGGCAATGCCGAAAAAAAGCTACCCATACACAAAGGTACAAAATATACCGAGTGTGATATTGATTATGTCAAGGGAAATCGCGGACCTAAGCGCATTGTCTTTGATAATAACGGCAATATCTATTACTGCGGTGATCATTATAATACATTTGAAAAACTTTATTAGAAGGGATTAGTGGTAGAGCATGAAAAAAATAGTTATACCCGCGGAGGACTTTTCTACAGAAGAGGATTTGCAGGATTTCCTGCAAGATGCTTTTGGCTTTCCTGAGTATTATGGCAAAAATTTGGATGCTTTGTATGATTGCTTATCCGAACTGGATGAAAAAGTGCAAATTGAAGTTTCCGGTGCTATTGCCAACGAGGAAAATCTGGGAGAGTACGGGGAAAGGTTTTTGACTGTTTTAGAAGAAGCTTCTAAAGACAACGAAGACATTAAATTAAACATAACTGATTAAGAGGAGGGGTGTTTATGCCTATTTTTACAGAGAAAAAGAAAGAAACCAGAGTTAAACCAACGGGTAATTTTACGGTTGAACATATTATCGATGAAAAGCTTTTTGGGGGAGCTAACAAACTTTTTGCTCAGATTACCTTGCCGCCGGGAGCACAGGTTCCCATACATACTCACCAGGGTAATAACGAAACTTATTATGTGGTGAAAGGCAAGGGTACTTATACTGACGAGGACAAGGAATATCCTGTAGAGGCAGGCAATGTAACATTTTGCCAAGACGGGGGTACTCACGGCTTGAAAAATACCGGCAGTGATGAACTTGTTTTTATTGCTCTTATTGCCAATACTATGAAATAAATGTTTACTTTCGAAGTAAGGGGACTTATAATTAACACATTAATGATGAGGGGGAAGAATTATGAAAAAATTAGTTAGTCTGGCATTATCAGCCGTAGTAGCTTGTGGTCTTATGGCAGGTTGCGGCGGCACTCAAAAGAAGGAAGCGGCAAAACCGGCGGCACCTGCTGCACCGAAGAAAATCGTAGTGGGGTTGGATGATAATTTTCCACCAATGGGCTTCAAGGACAAAGACAACAATATCGTAGGATTTGATATTGATATGGCCAAAGAAGCGGCTAAGCGTTTAGGCATTAAAATTGAATTTAAACCTATTGATTGGTCCAGTAAGGAAGCAGAATTAAAGAGTAAGCGTATTGATTGTCTGTGGAATGGTCTGGATATTACTCCTGAGCGTCAGAAAAACATGTTGTTCAGCAAACCTTATATGGTTGCCAAGCAATTGATTTTTGTTCCAACCGGTTCTCCTATTAAGAGTCAGGCTGATTTAAAAGGCAAGACAGTAGGAGTACAGAGTGCTTCCAGTGCTGAAAGCAACGTGGAAAACGATAAAGCACTTAAGGGCAGCTTGAAGGAACTGAAGAAATATTCTGATTGCATTGCTGCCATGATGGATATGGAAGCAGGACGTTGCGATGCTATTGTTACCGATGAAATCTTGGGACGTTATTATATGGGCAAGAAACAGGGCAAGTTTGTGTGCCTGGATGCTAAACCCGTTGGTCCTGTTGTGGATTATGGTATTGCCTTCCGCAAAGAAGATACTGCTTTGATGGAAACTATCCAAAAAGCTATGGATGAAATGAAAAAAGACGGAACTGCTAAAAAAATCAGCATGAAATGGTTTAATGCTGACTTGGTAAAATAAGCTGGATTTATTAAGAAGAGGCTGTAACACAATGACTTTCGGTCACTATGTTACAGCCTCTATTTATAATGACAGTCCAGAGGCGTGTTGTCTTTTTTACGGTTCCTGGTCAATTGTTAGATTAATTTGTCTTTTGACAGACAATATGTGATATAATAAACCTTATATTAGATAAAATGGGGTTGTGGAGATATGAATGAAATATTGAGAATGTCATTGCTTTTAGCTAGCGGCTGTAAGGTCACACTGGAAATATTCGCTGTGACGCTGATTTTGTCTATACCGTTAGGCTTACTTTTGGCCATAGGCAGAATTTCTTCTATTAAACCTTTAAACAAGGCTGTGGAAATATATAACTGGATTATGAGGGGTACTCCTTTAATGCTCCAGTTACTTTTTGTTTATTTTGCTCTGCCGTCTTTTGGCATAACATTACCTGACGTGGCTGCAGCACTTCTGGCTTTCGTTTTGAACTACGCAGCTTATTTCGCAGAGATATTCAGGGCCGGGATTCAATCCATTCCCAAAGGGCAATATGAAGCGGCTAAGACCCTTGGATTCACTTATTCCCAAACGATGCAGAAGATAATTGTGCCTCAGATGATTAAACGAGTTCTGCCTCCTATTGGCAATGAAACCATTACCTTGGTTAAAGATACTTCTTTGGTTTATGTTTTGGCCATGAATGATTTGCTGAGGGCGGCTAGAACTATCGTCCAAAGAGAATTTGATATGACACCATTTTTCATTGCGGCAGTGTTTTATCTGATTATGACCTTTGTGGTTACCAGAGTGTTTGCCCGTCTGGAAGAACATTACGCTAAATACGAGGAATAGGGGACCGTTATGAGCGAATATATGATTAAAGTAGAACAACTAAAGAAAAATTTTGGTGCCCTAAAGGTATTAAAAGGTATAGATATGGAACTGAAAAAGGGTGATGTGGTAGCTATTATCGGACCTAGCGGCGGGGGGAAAAGCACTTTTCTGCGTTGCTTAAACCGGTTGGAAACTGTAGATGCAGGGACTATTTCCATCGAGGGAGAATACTTAGTGCAAAACGGCACATATGTTAATGCAGAAAAATCCCGTCAAATATGCAGTAGAATGGGTATGTGTTTTCAGCAATTTAATTTATTCCCTCATATGACTGTTTTACAGAATTTGATGGCTGCTCCTATTACAGTGAAACATGTACCTAAAAACGTTATAGAACCTGAAGCAAGGGAACTTTTGAAAAAGGTTGGACTGGCCAGCAAAGCGGATTATTATCCTAATCAGCTGTCCGGCGGGCAGCAGCAGAGGGTAGCTATTGCCAGAGCTCTGGCTATGCAGCCCGATATTATGCTTTTTGATGAACCAACTTCTTCTTTGGACCCGGAATTAACCGGTGAAGTGCTTAAAACCATGAAGGATTTGGCCGACGGCAATATGACCATGGTGGTTGTTACTCACGAAATGGGTTTTGCCAAAGAAGTGGCCGATCAGGTTGTTTTTATGGCCGATGGCTATGTTCAGGAAAAAGGTACCAGCGAAGAAGTATTTGGTCATGCGAAGAACGAACGACTGCAGAGCTTTTTAAGCAGCATAATAAGATAAACGCTATAACGAAAAAATCCGCCTGGGGAAGGCGGATTTTTTCTTGCTAGGGGTTATTATTGTTTAACTGCTTTTTCCGGAATCTTATAGACAATTGCATATAAGGTTGGGAGGAAAAGCAAAGTTAAAGCAGTTGCACCTGTCAGTCCACAGGCCATGGCAATAGCCAAGGCATTCCAGAAAGGGCTGGCAAACATGGGAACCAGACCAAAAATTGTAGTAAGAGCAGCCAGCATAATAGGCCTAAATCTTACAATGGCCGATTCCAATACGGCAGTACGGTCGTCCATGCCGGCTTCTATATGAAGATGAATCTGATCCAGAATAACCATGGAGTTACGAATAACGGTACCAATCAAAGCAAAGGAACCGATTTCTGCCATGATGCCCATAGGAGCGTTAAAGAGCAATAGACCTAAGGCAATACCGGTAATACACATAGGAGCAGTACAGAGCACGCAGAAGAGCTTTCTGAGATCCTGCATTTGCAGCATCATGAGAATCAGCATTACCACTGCCATAACAGGCATAGGATTCAAAAGATAATTTAAGGCTTTAATACTGCTTTCATGAGGACCGCCCACTTCAATTTTTACACCGGCGGGAAGATTATTGCGTATGTCTTTCATGGATTCCCAGACATCAGCACTCACATCGTTGCCGGTAGCACCTTCGCCTATAGCACCGTTTACGGTAATCGTAGGCTGTAAATCACGATGCCAGATCATATTGTTTTCGCTTTCATAAGAAATATCTGCTACCTGGGAGAGAGGCACGGCACCGGAAGAAGTAGCAATGGAAAGATTCTGTACTTCATCCAGGGATTTTCTGTCTTTTTTATCCAGACGGAAAACTACATCAATAGCCTGATCCCGTTCGTAGTATTCAGAAACAGTGTAACCGTTTAAGTTGGCATAAAGGGAGTTAGCCACAACTTTGCGGGTAAGACCCATTTGTTTCAATTTATCGTTATCAATCTTTACCTTAATGGCATTGGCTTTTTCCATCCAGTCATAAAGGGTAGTTGTAACATTAGGATTAGCAGCAAGTTTTTCCCTGACTTTTTCTGCATATTCTCTAGCTTGATTAGCAGTAGGTGCAGAAACACGGTACATAACAGGATAGGGACTAGGTGGACCTAAAGGCAGGGACTGAGCAGTACCGACCACGTTGGGCATTTCTTCTTTCATAGCTTTGGTGATTTTTGCCTCCAGACGTTTACGGCCTTCCAAGTTTTTAGCTACTACAATAACCTGGGCATAGTTATCACGAGGCTGTTCTTGGTGCAGCACCAGAACGAAACGAGGTGAGCTTTTGCCTACATAGGCTGCTACATGATCCAGATCAGGATCATCACCTATGAGTTTCATTAAGTGCTTAGCTTCTCTGTCACTGTCTTTAATGCCGCTGCCTTCCGGCAGATTCATTTCCACAACGATTTCCGGGCGGACAGAAGCAGGGAAGAATTCTTGCTTAACAAGCTTTAATAAGCCAATGGAACCGATAAAAGTTAGCATGGCTATAACCATGACGGCTTTTCTGTGTCCCAGACACCAGTTTAAAATGCTGCGAAAACCATTATAGAATTTAGTGTCGTAGGAAACAGGTGTCAAGGTTTTGGGCCTGATCCAGGAATAACCTAAGGTTGGTGCCACAGTAGAAGCTACAAACCAAGAGAACATCAAGGTTAAAGTGATTACAGGGAAAAGATCCCCGGCAAATTCTGAAATATTACTATTGGCCAGGGCAATAGGAACGAAACTGGTACAAGTAATCATAGTACCGAAAAGCAACGTGGTGCCGCAGGTTTCAAAAGCATAGGAGGCAGCTTTTTCCGGGTCCCAGCCTTCGGACATTTTTACTTCGATGAGCTCTACAACAACCAGGGCATCATCTACCAGCATTCCTAAGGATACAATCAGGGCACCCAGGGATACTTTGTGCAGTTCTACACCGCAAATGTACATGCCGGTGAGAGCACCTAACAAAACCAGAGGAATACAAGCAGAAATTACATAACCGGAACGACGGCTCAAGGTAAACAAACTGACTACCAGCACGATGATAATAGCTTCATATAGACTCGTAGTAAATTCGCTGATGGAGTTTTTAACTACTTCAGGCTGGTTAGATACTTGGTGGAATTCAAAACCAAGGGGCATTTGTTTTTTCATTTGAGCAACCATTTTGCTTAAGTTTTCACCAAGCTTAATGTTGTTGCCGTTATCTTCCATGGAAATTGCAATGCCTATAGCAGGTTTACCATCTACATACATTTTTGCATCAGGAGGATCAGGATAAGTTCTTTCGATTTCGGCAATGTCACCCAAACGGAAAGTTTTACCGTTGGAGTTGATTAAAATGTTGCGGATGTTATCAGTGCTGTTGGGTAAACCGGTAAGCCGCAGGTAAACATTATCACCGTCAATATCTGCATTGCCCGCAGGGGTAACGCTGGTTTCTCCGGAGATAGCACTTTGGACAGCGGAGATAGACAAACCTAATTTTGCCAGTTTATCATTGGACATATAGACGTAAATTTTTTCGGGTTGAGTGCCTACCAAATCAACCTTGCGGACATCTTTCACGGTATAGAACTGTCGTTTTAGTTCTTCCGCTTCCACTCTCATTTCTTCGTAGGTAAAACTATCGGAAGTAAGGGCGTAAATATTACCGTAAACATCATCAAATCTATCATTAAAATAAGGGCCGTAAACATCGCTGGGCAAATCAGACAGGTGATCGTGAATATAGTTACGGGCTTCCAGCCAGTGATTGCGTACATCTTTATTCTTAACTTGCTCTTTAATGATGACGTTAACAACGCAGGTGCCGGGACGGGAATAACTGGTAATGTAATCCAAGTCAGGCAGAGATTGAACAGTCTTTTCAATTTTGCTGGTTACATGCTGTTCCATTTCGTCGGCAGTAGCACCGGGCCAGGCACAGGAAATAACCATTTGCCGAATAACGAATTTAGGATCTTCGCTGCGGCCTAAGGCATTGAAAGAATAAATACCGGTAATGGTAATCAAGGCCATAAAGAAGTAAACTACTTGTTTATGTCTGATACACCAATCGGCCAGGTTGATCTTCATTTGGATCCACCGCCTTCGATTTTCACTTCCATGTTGTTGGAAAGCTTGGTAATGCCGGCAGTAACAACTACATCGCCGGTTTTTAAGCCGCTAGTGATAATTACTTTATCGTCTTTATAGCCATTAATGGCGACTGTAGTTAACGATACTTTTCCATCTTTTACAACCCAGACTTGAGGAGCACCGGTTGTACCGTAAATAGCACTTCTGGGAATAAGGATATCTGTAGAGTTGCCATCGCTGAGCTGCACTTTGGCAGTCATACCAAGCTTGGCTTCAGGGGGCATAGCGTTAAGAGCTACGCGGACTTTGTAAGTCTTGGTAGCTTGGTCAGCCATAGGAGCAATTTCTGTAATAGTACCATCGGCAGTAACATTATTCAGAGCCCAGAATGTTACTTTGCAAGGTTGACCGGGACGAATGGTATTTAATCTGCCTTCAGGAACGAAGATTTGAATTTCTCTGTCACCGGCCTGTACTAAGGTTGCTACAGGGGTACCGGCACTTACAACCATGCCGATTTCTCCTGACAAAGCGGAAATAACTCCGTCATGATCTGCTCTCAGTTCGGTGTATTCCAATTGGTGAGAACTGGCAATAAGCTGAGCCTCAGCTTGCTGCAAGGTAGCAGCAGCTGCTTCGTACTGAGTACGATACTGGTCACGAATGGATTCGCTGACTGCACCTTTGGAGAACAAGGTTTCATAACGAACTGCGTTATCTCTGGCCAATTTATAATTGGATTGTGCTGAATTAACAGCAGCTTGATACAGGTTGTAGGACTGGCGTACATCTTTAGGGTCAATAGTCATGAGTACCTGACCGGCACGGACTGTATCACCTAAATTAATACTGCGGCTGATGATTTTTCCGCCTACCTGGAAAGCCAAATTGCTTTCATATTTACCACGGACTTCACCGGGATAGGTATAAGCATTGGCATTGGAAGACTGGCCGACTGTGGTAGTCCGTACTACAGGAATATCTTTTACAATGGGTGGTTTATAGAAAATTTTATATAAAGAATGACCTAAAAATGCTAGGATTAATATACCAAGAACAATGTAAATTGGTTTTTTATGAGCCTCAAAAAAGGGCTTTGGATCAGGAACAGTAATTTGCATAATACAACCTCCCAAATTTTTACTTTTTCAGTAAAACTAGTTTTTAATCACATAAGGTTCAAAATAAGAAGCAATTATTTTTTTTAAAAGTTGGTCATAGGATAATTTAGCATCAAAAGATGTAATTAATTGTCTGCGGACCAAGAAGATTAGAACAGTAACGCTTTCCAAAATAAAAGCAGCAGAGGGCTGGTCAGGTAGTGTCTTTAAGGACTTTTCCTCTATCGCTTTGCTAAGTAGTTCCTGAGTAAAGGTATGGATGGATCTTAAATGGTTGCCAATGGTGTCGTCGCACAGACCGGTCGGAGTCAAAACCTCTCTGTAGAGCAGTCCTATGTTATCGTCTTTGTTTAACTGGGCTTTCATAATTGCTTCTAAATAATCATAGATAAGTGTCAAAGCAGGTTCTTTAAGTCCTTTTATTTTATCCTGCAATTGTTCAATCAGTTCTGATTGCTGAGCAATAACCGCAGAGTACAGCTGTTTTTTGCCCCCATAATAATAAGAAATTAAAGCACTGTTAGTACCTGCCTCTGCGGCAATTTCTTTTATGGATACGTTGTAAAACCCCTGCTTACCAAAGAGCTTGGTTGCTGCTTTGCGAATCTTCAAAGCAGTATTATTAGTTTTTTCCGTTATCATTTTCCCCACCCCTACTTAAATTAATCGGTTAATTAAATTTTCTGCTTTTATTATAGCACTTCTTTGAGAAAAGTCTAGTGTTTACGAAGAAGAAAATAAAGAAAAAATCTTTAGAAGTAAATGCGAAAAAGGCTAGAGTGCTTGTTAATAATTTGCTATAATAACAAACGGGATGGTGATGAAGTTGGAAAGTATTTTATTAACAGCGGTTTTAGTGCTTTTGGCGGTTTTGATTTTTTTGCTTTTGCGTCTAACGGACAAAATGCAGGCGAGTGCCGGGGAAAACGCAAAATCACAAGAAGAAAGACTGGAACGTCTGAACATTAATTTAGACAGTAAATTAACAGCTTCTCTTAACAACGTAGGATATCGGTTAGAAGAAGTTCAGCGGGGTCTGGGTTCCATGGAAAATGTGGCTAACGGTGTAGGGGATCTTAAAAAGGTCCTTACTAATGTGAAAAACCGGGGCATATGGGGAGAAATGCAACTTGGCAACCTGCTTCAGGATATGCTCTCTCCGGAACAGTATAGTCTCAATGTGACTATCAGCCCCAGAAGCAGCGAACGGGTGGAGTTCGCCTTGAAATTACCGGGGACAGAGCCGGGTAAACCTGTTTGGCTGCCCATTGATGCTAAATTTCCCCAGGAAGATTTCCAAAGGCTGGTTGATGCCAGGGAGGCAGGAGACGTTTCCGGTGGGGAAGCTGCCTTAAAACAATTGGAAATAAGATTAAAGAGTGAGGCAAAGGACATTAATGATAAATATATCAGGCCTCCTTATTCCACGGATTTTGGACTAATGTATTTGCCTATAGAAGGTTTGTTTGCTGAAGCAGTGAGCATGCCCGGACTCATGGCGGAACTGCAAAGAAAATACCGTGTTACTATTGCGGGACCGACTACGTTAGCAGCATTGCTGAACAGTCTACAAATGGGTTTTAAGACCCTGGCTATCCAGAAACAAACCGGAGAGATTGTTCAAATGGTGATTAAACTAGAAACAGATTTTGCTAATTTTACGGATAACTTGCAAAAAGTCCAGAAAAAATTATCAGAAGCTCAAAATAGTATTGATACTGCTTCGGACAGAGCCAGAATTCTGCAAAAAAGGTTGGCAAAAGCAGGAGAATTTACAAAAGTTCTTGACAACAATGAAAAATGCGAGTAAAATGCAAACATGCTTGATTAATACTTAATATTGTTATAGGTCTATGAAGGAACCAAGTAAATTTTTTCCTGTTTACAGAGAGTTGGTGGCATGTGCAAACCAGCAACATGAAAAAGTTGAATCCACTCCGGAGACGATAGGGGTAGCAACCTATCCGGCAAAACCGTTATCTGAATCATAAATGAGGTTGCATAAAGCAACAAATGAAGGTGGCACCACGTGAGATATACTCTCGTCCTTGATTACTATTATAAGTAGTAGTCAAGCACGAGAGTTTTTTATACTAGGGAGGAAAATAAAATGAAGGTTATTGTAACTGAGAGAATTTCTGACAAGGGTGTTGAACTGCTGAAAGCAGAAAAAGGTTTGGATGTGGATGTTTGCTTTGATATTCCCAGAGATGAATTGTTGAAGGTAATAGGCAAATATGATGCAGTTATAGTCCGCAGCGTAACGAAAGTAAACGAAGAATTTTTTAAACATGCCACTAATTTAAAAGTTGTGGGCAGAGCAGGTAACGGTGTGGACAATATTGAATTGGAACCTGCTACAAAACGGGGCGTTATTGTTGTTAATACTCCGGAATCCAATGTTATTTCTGCTGCAGAGCATACCATCGGTCTAATGCTGGCCTCTGCCAGAAATACAGTCCGCGCTCATAAGATGATTGAGAGCAGAGTTTGGGAACGTAAAGACTTAAAGGGTACGGAGCTTTTCCAAAAAACTTTAGGCATTATCGGCCTGGGACGTATTGGTACTCTGGTAACAAAAAGAATGCAGGCTTTTGGTATGACGGTAATTGCTTATGACCCCTATATTCCTGATGCCAGATTTAGACAGTTGGGAGTGGAAAAATGCGAAACTCTGGATGAACTTCTGGAAAAATCCGATGTTATCACTATTCATACTCCTAAAACCGAAGAGACCATCAATATGGTAGGAGCAGCAGAACTGGCTAAATGCAAAAAAGGCGTGCGTCTGGTTAATTGTGCCAGAGGCGGTTTGTATAATGAGCAGGCGGTGGCTGATGCCATAAAGAGCGGTCAAGTAGCAAGCTTGGGCCTGGATGTTTTAGCAGATGAACCTAAAGCTATTTCTCCTTTGATTGATTTGCCGCAATGTGTTTTAACACCTCATTTGGGAGCAGATACTCTGGAAGCTCAGGATAAA
>Ga0070399_1002005_pt1 | contig 20266 bp, 8 predicted proteins | sample BioMet4_FD_61217 | JGI IMG/M metagenome (GOLD analysis project Ga0070399, IMG submission 61217) | Microbial communities from bioreactor (seeded with sewage sludge) at LBNL, California, USA - Biofuel metagenome 4 (version 1) | ecosystem: Engineered > Bioreactor > Anaerobic > Unclassified ... | reverse complement strand
CTATTACCAAAGGTTATTTAAAGACGGTTAATCCTGATCCCGAAACGATGATATGAGATATACCCGCCGCGATCATAGCATCGGATATTTCAACTTCGAACGCATTAAAAATCTTCATTTTTTTCACTATCACGTCATTATAACCTTCGGAGAGCAGTACCAACCCATAATGAGAAGTCCTTGTCAAAGGATTTATTCTGCTTCGATTTTTATACTATCAGGGTATTTTATCTGTGGAGAACAACCTTTTTCCACCGTGATTTCCACTGGCCCGTGAACGGTAGGAAAGGTTCCGGTGACATATTCAAGATCCGCAATTTCAGGGTTAACCGAAATTCTAGTCGCACCAGGTTCAAGAATCTCAACTCCGAGAATATGTTCACTCAACCAGGCAGTCGGTCCTCCGGCCCAGCCGTGACACAAGCTGTGACGCAATCCCTTATAACAATAGCTTCCGAAATCGGCATGGATATCCTTTTTCCCGATGACTGGCATTTCGTCGATGCGAACGGCGTTGGTGGTCCAGCTCAGATCGAAATCCTCCCAGAAGGTCGTTGCACCGCAATCTAACATGCCCCCCCAGTAGCGGCGGATCACCTCCAGCGCACCGGTATAATCTCTAGCCATGGCTCGTGCTTCCAGCGTATAGTAGCCGAGGAAAGTACTGAGCCCGTCCAGCGGATTCACCGCCAGGATGTCTCGATTAATCTGTACCGCATCGGCAAGCCCGGAAACAGCCTGCAATGCGGCTGCCTGTTTATACACTGTCGGTGGTGGTCGATGTGCCAATAATCGTCGGTGAGTTTCGTGACAAAGCGATGCGGCATCAGTTTCTCCCAGATACCCACAGAGTTTTTTACCGCAGGCGATAGCCCAAACGAGCAATCCTTGCAATCCGGCATGAGTGGCTTCGGAACTGGCTTGCGACGGCCAGTCGAGAAAGCGGCGTTCGGGGAGTTGTTCATCGCCATTCGCCCCGACATATCCGGAAAGTTGTTTCAACAACGGCAGCAAATAATCTTTCTGCTGCTGTAAATAAGTCATATCGCCGCGATACCAGTACCAATCATGTTGAGCGATAACCCACCAGCAAGAATAGGGACAAATGTTGTTCATAAACAGTGGCAAAGGGGTACGATCACGCAAAAAATCCAAACTTGATGGTACTGTTTTCATATCGTCAAACACCGACAGAATAACTTTGATTTCCGGATGCATGTCCCCCATCCAAACCAGCCGATCACGTTTGATGCCATCGTAGATATAGTCTTGCATGTTGAGCTGAACGGTATACGCGCCGGTCTGCCAAATGCGATTCAGACGTTCGTCGGAACACTTGAATTTGCCGACATATTCAAGGTCGCGATACAGCGCCACTGCCAGTACGTTGATTAATGGGAACGGTTTGGCTGCGTCTATCGGCAGATCAATACGGACAAAACGAAACCCGGTATTACCAATCTCGGTCATTCCCATTCCGGCCACGTGATAAATTCCGTCATGAATGGCATGGTCGTTGTTGGGTTCGCCGCAGGTCTCGCTCACCGATTCGCCGAAGCGAATGTGAATATTTACACCACCATTACAAGGGGCGGTGACCAACCGGATGCCGCCATTCAGTTCTATTCCAAAATCCAATATCAGCCATCCGCCAGGCATTAATACACAATTCTTGCTGATGCCATTGTAAAACGCCTGCGGTTCAGATGCGCCAATCAGCAATTCAATATTTTCCGTATTGGCAGAATTTACAATCCGTCGTACAGGTAGATATTTTCTGACGCGATCATCACACATTATATTCTGATAATAATTCATATTACAGTTTTAGCCTTTAAAGATTGGTATATTTCTTAATCATTGTTCTCGATTTCTTCGGGCATAATCCAATTTTTTTACAGAGAATGCCGTCTTTGTTTTTTTCCCTTCTTCTAAATTGCCGCCAGCGATTCGTGTTTGTTTGATCCTTCTTCTTGTGATTCGGTTTCTTGCGTTATTATTGGGGCAGAATGCTCGCCATCTCTAACCGCCATAAAGACATCGACTTGATTTGAGTATCCGCGTTCAATCCGACACATCAGCCAGACTCCGCCGATCAGCATAAAATCAGTCAAGACATTGGCTGCGGTAAAGATGATCGCCGCAGTTTCCATCTTCAGATTGATGCAGATCACCACCTGAACGATCCACAGTCCGAGCGCCAGCAGAAATTTGATGGCGGCGACCAACAATACGCCGTGGTGTGGAATCCCATTGATCAGCGGTTTCCCGGCTTGGGCGTTAACGATATCTCGATGGATTCGTTTTTCCAATATCAACCAGCCCCAATATGCCAGTAGCGAGAGCGGCAGCAAAAGTACAGCATGCCAAAACAACGCAGTCATTGCCTGACACTGATACATCCATCCCAACAGTGGCACGATGCCGATTACTGACACCGCCATGATGCCGTGAAAACAGCAAAAACTCCACTTCAACCACTTGAACTGAGGTCCGACAATCGTCACAATCGGCATTCCCTCAATTCCTTTTTCGCTCCACTTTGCCGGGGGATGATAATGAGCGTCGCCACCGAGTTCATACCATTTGCGATATGCCCAAATGCTGAAAAACGCTATTGTGACGTTAAAAACTACTCCCCACAGCAATACAAATCGATAAGCATAGTCGGAGCCATTGAAGCACCATTGAAAAAAGTCGATATACATGCCGGCCGCCGCACCAGCACAGATCGTGCAAAACGAACGAAACAGCGCTTGCGCCGAACAGAATTGACCGTATCTTGATTGCGGGAACATGCGCATGTAAAGCGGCATGGCACAGCCGCCCGACAGTGCAGAGAAAAACGCCGCAATCAGACTGCCTCCCAGCGACAGCCAGAAAAAATAGTTGCCGGGAAAACTTATAAGCAACCACGGCAATGCCATCATCCCGCCGACTGCGGCAAAAACGGACAGATAAGTCTGTACTCTCAACGGGTGCCAGCGGTCGATAAAGATGGCGGCAAGATACATGGCAGCTAGGGCCGCAACTCCACCGATAGCACTCATCTTACCTACCTGGTCAATCGTCATGCCCATATTTTTGTAATAAAAAATCATGAACGTGTTAATAGCGGCGCAAGTCGCTTGCGACGCTGTAATGGAAAACACCAGCCAGTAGACCCGATGTGAAAAAGATTCAGTCAAAAATGTTTTGACTCCGGCCAGACCACGTCCGGCATTTTTCGATTCTAGTGGCGGATACGCCCCTTCTTTAACCATGAAACATACCAAGCCGAAGCCGATGAAATAAAGAATGGCAGCACCGATGAAAATTTCTCGCATATGCGTTTCGGCAAACCCAAAAATGAAATAGTTATACAACGCGCTTGCTCCAGTACCGACAATACGGAAGGCCCCGATAAATCGTCCAAGATGTGATGCCGGCACCACATCATTGAACAGATACCAGAACACTGAACCGACAAACATATTAAAAAATTGAAAAATGATCATGAAAACAGCAATCAGCGCAATTGTTACTGTTGCCGGAGCCAATCTGCTCAGCAGCAGAAAATTTCGTTGCAGTAATATTCCTGTATCATCGCTTAACCCAAGCAGGGTCAGAAAGATACAGAGAAACGGCAAAGTACCGATGATAAAGGGGATGCGTCGTCCCCAGCGACTCCGATAGCGGTCGCTTTTGAAGCTGATCCACGGGCAGATGGTCATATTAAGTACGCCCGGCGCAGTAATCAGAATTGCTCCCATCAGCCAGTTGGAACAACCCAGATCTTTCAATTTCAGCGGCAGGATACTCGGTACTACTGACTCCATCAGAGTATAACAGAAGTCGCCCCACAAAAGCCAAGAAAATAACATGGCAATACCAGCCTTGGTATAGGTCAGCGTTCCGCAATGATAAGTTGTATTGGGGTCGGAACTATCTGCCGGATCTGATACTTTACTCATGTTACAGCTTCCACTTTATGAATTAGTCCGTCTGCTTGCCAAGCTTGCCGAGATCGACGCCGGCCTGTTCCCAGAACAGCGTGTCTTCGACCGGTTTATCGTCGAGTTCCCAGAACCGGGTCATCACGTCTTCCTTGATAACTCCGGCGGCAGTGGCTTTTTTGAGATAGTTTTTCAGGTCGCGCGCTGCAATGTTTTTGGTCGTTTTCAGCGTGGAGGCATGATTGATCAGCGCAGTAAAATAGGCGGCCGCCGCCGGTTGCCGAAACTGCCGATGATTGAACGTACTGACAATCAGCGTTCCCGGTCCAACCTTGACCGCAAACAGATAGCAGAAATTGCGCATAGTGTCGTCCGGCAGAAAATTCTTGATGCCATGCAACAGCCCTTTCATGCGGTCACGTACCGGACTGTCGACGCCACTGACCAGTTCTTCTACCGGCACCGGAAAATGATCGAGATTGATCTTGTACCCGGCCTCAATCAGAGCATAGAGATGACGGTCAAAATAATGATCGCCGCCAAGCGTCTGCCGCAGCCATTCGGCATGGATTACGCCGCCCAGATTATTGCCGCGATCCCAGATGCACGGTTTGAAACGGTCGAAAGTGCCAGGCCAGTAATATTGATTGCTTTTGCGGTCGCGATGATAGTCGAGAATCACGGTTTTTCCGGTCGCCAGCGGGGCCCAGAGTGCGTCGTCGAGCACATCGGTAAAAAGCAGGTTTGTATCCAGACTTGCAGTTTCGCCGCAACGCGTCAGAAACTTGGCGAAAGCAGCATCTTTAACCCGCAGTTTCGGCATTACTTGCAGTGTTGGACGCGAATAAATCCAGACCTGATAACGATTGGTCAATTTATGGTCGCCGGCCTGAAATTCCAGCTCAAGGTCATAGCGTCCGGCGGTTTTAAACCGAGCTTTGATTTCGACCAATTGGGACAAGCCATGACCGACGGTAAACTGCTTACCGGCAAACAGCAATTCGCGATTTTTGTCGCTGCGTAAGAAGAGCCGCAAATCGCCGGTAAAAATTGCGTCCGGTCCGAAATGCGACAGGTAAACCGGTATCTTCATCAGGCTGTTTTCGTAAGCCGTTTCTTCCGACCAATCGGCCAACAATACCGTATCGGAATTGAATTCGCGGAACCACTCGGACGGAATGAATTTATCGTCGTCGAAACAATCGACGATCCCGTTTCTATTTTCATATTTCAAGCAGTCGGCGAACTGCAGCATTTCATAGCCGCAGAGTTGTTCGCTGAGGCGCAAACGTTCCAAATAAATCTTCATCGCCATCATCTTGAAATGTTGCGATGCGCCCATCAATTCCGGCAGTTTTTTCGTCATGCCTTTGGCTTCCGCCAGCTGCGGCAATGCGGTAAGATAACGCGGTTTAACGATCTGATTTTGCGTCAGATATTCCGGTCCGACTTTTTGCCGGAACGCATCGAATTTTCGGTTCAGTGCTGCATAGTCCGGCAAGTCGATATAATGGATCGCTTCGTGCGCGATCACCGGACGGAGCGGATTGAGCCGGCGCGTGATTTTCGCCTCGCATCGGGCATCATTGTGTTGCTGTTCCAACGGTAAATCGTACATCGAACCGTTGTTTTGCCAGCAAAAATCCTGATCGAACATCGCCGCATGCTTTTTATACGGGAAAAAGTAGGCGATATGCTGCGAGTAAATGTCGGCGGAATCGCGGTCGTATTCGCCCCAGCCGGAGTTGTCCATAATCAGCTTGTTCGGGGCAAGCTTTTTGCCCATTTCGTACAGCTCGTGCGCCTCCGGTTTATGACCCGACTGATGCATCTCGTTGCCAAGACAAAAAATCGCCACCGACGGATGGTTGCGGTATTTTTCCAGCGTATTTTTCCAGCGTTCGGCATCAAGAAAAATCCGGCTCTTGTTGCCGTGCGCGTCGTATTCGTAGGAAAACCCTAATTCCAGATGAATAAACAGTCCCAGTTCGTCGGCCGCGTCGACGAATTCCTCATCCGGAATCGTACTGTGAAATCGTACCAGATTAAAGCCGTATTTCTTCGCCTGCAAAATGTTTTTGAGATGCCCTTCGCGAGCAGATTTGCCGGTCAAATTGGGATGGTCATGAGCCACAATGCCGCGAATGTACCCGCGAATGTAAAACGGACTGCCGTTGACCAGCAACTGCCGCCCCAGGCCGCGAATGTCGCCATAGCCGAACCGGATCTTTTCTCCGTCGACCACCGCCGTGTAAAGTACCGGCCGTTCCGGACTCCATGGCCGCAGGCATGAAGCATCAAACGTTACGGTTACAAACCCACCGTTTGAGTTACGTCGGATTTCCTGCACCACAACAGTAGTTCCATCCGCCGTACAGACCTGAATCTTCTTCGGTATATCTGCCGTTCTGAACATTAAAAACCGGCGTATTGTATCACTGAAAATGCAGATATCTTGCATAAGATTAATCCTTTCATATCCAACCAATGAGACACTACCGGGGCAGTGGACTATGGGTATTGCTCCATGATTTACACTCAGGAAAACGATATTTTCCGTACCGACATAAACGATATAGAAATCGTTGATGTTGGGGCAGTCTCTCCACCTTGATCCTCCAGCATTTCCATTTGTTTTCCGGCCAAATGCCGACGCAACTGCCGTTGGTCATTAAAAATCCGGATTACTCATACCAGACAGCAACCATCTGGTGACAACTGAACCGGTCGATTTTGCAATGAAGACGGCGCCCCGTTATTTTGAACGGAATCGCTTGCCCTTCGGGTTCGCAGGTTACCGCTTTTATGCGTTCGGAAATCAATAAGGAGACTTCTATGTCACAAAGTGGTGGAAGATCCTCAATGATTTCGATATTTTCTCCTCGTTTGACCGCCGGACCATATAACAGATGGATGATTTGCCGTCGATTTATACGGTCTTCTGTCACCGTCAGGCGAGCTGTACTGGGCATGTTGTCTGTGACGGTGATGTCCGGACCCAGCAGGTGCGCGATGACTTTCGTTAAGAAGTGTCGTACCACCACCGCGCCGTCCCGCCGATATAACGTAAATGCCGGATAGACAATGGCTGCCACATTGCCCCTGATTACGCCACCGGAAAACCCCGACGGCTCAGGACGATTAGGGGTCTGGCGATGACTGCAGAAATGGCCGATATTCCGGTTAAAATAAGGATAGTAGACTTCACCCAAACTCATTCCCGTTGTAACCGTTAATTCCAGATTGGCACCGTAAATCACGAATGGAGTGGTGACAAAATCGGAACGGAATTCCGGTCCGGGAAGCAGATAGGTGGGAAAAAATCCGGAGCTGGCTCCAATGGCTGCTCCGAAATCCAGTGGCAGTCCTTTCAGGCTTTCGCCGCAAGCAAGCAGTTTGCCGCTACGGGCGACGTATGCTTTTAAGCGTTTCGCCAGTTCCTGGGAAACTGGAATATCGTCCGGTAAAATGACCATTTTATAGGCGTCAAAAGCTGCTGATGGATGAATTACATCAAACAAAAAATGACCTTCCTGTAGTATTCTGCCGGCACCTATATCGCTATCCCGCGATTCCGCGCCGCAGGCTTCTGCGGAAATAAGCGCAATGTCGGCAATATTAACGGCATCGCGGCAAAACATTTCCTTGCGCTTTATTTCCCGGTAAGCCTGCCCGATTATCTCATAAGTGGACCGGTCCAATTTTCCGGCGGGATGCATTTGGTCGCCTATACTGCATTTCGCACCCGAGGCAATCATGGCCGCACATTCATAACGTAATGCATTAGGATGTTTCAACCCGCCGAATTCACCCCAACTGGAATGAAATTTTCCGGTCATTCCCAGAAATTCCAAGCCGGTTTTTCGCGCAAAAGCTGCTGTTTTCGGGAAATTGTCATATCCCCAGCCACCTGTTGGCAGACTTTCCAATTCCAAATGGCTGAAATATTTTAAAAGATCAAGCCGGTCCAAGGCAAGATGTCCGGAATTATGAAATACCGGCATGGTCGGATTATGTTTTCGCGCGGCAGCAGTAGTTGTTTCATAGTATTTCTGCAATACATTCAGAGAAAAAGCTTTCCGGTCTTCCGGATTTTCCGGATTCATGCCGCCGGCCAACATGTCGGCAACACATTGAGGACAGCAGCATTGCCGTTGTAAAATGATGTCAAAAAATATTCCATCCGCATCGGGAAAACGCGATACCGTTTCTTCGGTGAGACGACAGAGATAATCGAGATAGCCTGTATTGAAACACAACTTATGGAATCCGGGATGAAGTTCGTCTCGAACGCCCCACGGTGAGACTTCCGGCGGGGTAATTTCCCGCCATTCCGGATGACGATACGCGGCTACTTCATTGCCACCGGCGGAAATGTACACAGGAACCGCAATCCCAACCTCATGCGCGGCATTAACTTGCGCTCTTAACAGGTCAAATTTTAAGGACGGGTGCATGATTCCTATCTGAGTCGGATGATAACTGTAACCGTGGTGGCAGACCGAGAAACACGTAATTGAATCGACGGCCGCTTCGGTCAAAGTCTGCTGGAACTCCTTGGTGTCGAATTGAGCACCGACACCGTCAATTTCTCCTGACGTATGAAAGTCCAGATGGACTTGGCGAAATCTTAATTGCATTTTTTCCCCTAATTCTTTACTTTCCGAATCAATATCGGCGTCATGTATGTTAACAAGGAACTATCGTCATGTTATACAAAAACTTGCCTTTCCGTCATAAAGAGAGCGGCACCGGAACCATCGGTGATATCTCAAATGATTCCGATCCGGCAAGGTGGTTTTACCGCGGCATGTTCATGTCAATCACTGGCGTTCCTCCAGAATAAGGATCGCGCCCTCTTTGAAATGTATAGGAATTGCATCGTTAACCTTGTATTCAGCAGCCGGCTGGAAATTTTCGATTTCGGGTTGAATCAGCCGGCATTTTTTCGGATTGAGTCCGAGATTTTTCCAATCGTAACAGAGGCGGAAACGGATTTGATCGTTGAGATCAAACGCGGTGGTTTTCTCGACGGTTGCCGAATTACCCAGTCGCAGAACACCGTAGCCGGCGGTATCTTTATATTTTCGTACCGGTGACCACATCGAGATGAAATTACGCGGCACTTTGTGATCGCGGAAAATGTTCAGCGTAAATGACTGCCCTTTTTCCACCTGCGAAACGCCAAGCGAAGACCATGGAATCGAAAATTCACACGTCCAGCGGTCGGTTTTCCGAATACTGGCAATTTTGAGACCGCGCAAATCACCTCCTCCAGGAACTTCCGCCCAAGTTGTCCCGAGTGAATTTACAATCAAATGCACGAGATCTTTCCCTTTTCCAAAATAAAATTCGAAAGCGTCGTCATGCCATACTTTGCCGTTGTGTTTGGTAATAGCGGCCAGTGCGTCCTTCCCGTTGGCGGTCAGTGCCACGTACAGTTTTTCCCGGTCTGCACGGATTTTGACTACGCTTTGTTCTGCAGGGGCGAGTTCTAACATATCTCCGAACTTGGAAAAACCCGTACTTTGCGCACCATGCGTCCATTCCGCGTCACTGACTTTTCCGTCGATCACGATTTCGCCACAGGACTGCTCAAGGAGGACAGAAATTTCCCGTTTCCCGGTATCAGGGCGTTTGAGTTTCGGCCAGTGTGCTGCGGCGATCAAGACCTTACCGGGTTTGCGGTAGACCGTGGCCAGTACCTCGCTATTATCGGTACGGATTGGACACTGCTTATCCCAATAACCGAGCATTTTGGCATCGGCAATACCGAAACGGTCCCACAGATCGTACATGGTCGGGGCCGTCTGGTGCAATCTGCCAGTCATTCCGAAGACCATTCCCCGATAGGCGTTACCGCCGTTTTCGTATTGAAGCATGTCCGAATAAACGCCGAACGGAATTCCTGAAATCTCCACCAGCCAGTAGTCTGGATTACGATCATAATCGAAGAATTCGCCGCTCCACAAATCTTTAACATAAGGCAGATGTTCCATATTGACACTTAAACCACTAGAATGCATATCCATGAAGTCGTAACTGTTGCCGATGTGGGCATTGATTCGGTAATCCGGATTATTACGTTCCATGACTTTGACGACCCGCCGCATGATCCGGCAGTCATAACCGATTCCGTCAAGATAAAGACCATCTATGCCGACATCACGCATCAACCAGTTTAAGCCTTCGAGATAATAATTGTGCCAGCGCGACAACCCGGTGGTGCCGATGGCGGCATCAACTTCATTGTTGCCCAATGGTTGCCGCCATGCCGGAGCGTAACCGGAGATCAGATGTTCCTGCAACCACGGATCGCCGCCGCCGGAACCGCCAAATTCGCTTTTTTCAACCGAATAGACAAAGGCATTGCCGGTCATGTAAACCTCGTTCCCAAGCGAACGCAACGCCCAAATTTCCGGCAGGTAATTGGAGAGTTCGCGGACGGTATAATAGAGATTGGTACCCATAGCCATGGCAACCGGTTGGTCGCCATTAAAAGTAAAACCTTCCTCACGAGAGATTTTGCGGTGACACTTGACTGCTGAGGTTGCTGCTCCCGGCTGATCCAGTAACCATGTCGCGGCGTCACGAACCAATGGCGCAGTCGCGGCGGCAGCATCAAGCGGTCGGTTACGAGTACGTCCCATACCGATCCCGAAACTGTTTCCGGTGAAAACAATCCGTCCTTTATCCGCTTTGCCGCCGTTCCAGGTTGCGGGATAGGATGCTTTACCGACCTGGTTGCCGTCCAACCACAACGACAAAATGCCATCGGCCCAGGACACCCCGACGCGAGCTTGACTGCCCAGCTGCCAAGCCGGGGTCGGACAGTTGATAACACTGATGTTTTTGCCTGACGCTTTATTCTGTAGGTAAACCCGCAAGCCGTGCACATCAACGTTCCAATATAAATTGAGCAGATCGCCGTTGTCGAATTCCACCGTCATAAACGGCTGATTGTCGCCGGCAACTTTAGGGCTGCATAGCGTCGGGTCAAAATTTACTTTGACCGTGGCTTCGATGCTGCCGCGTGTCGGAGAAACCGCAGTATGCGTCGGATAAAAGAATTCGCCGCTGTCTTTTCTTCTCACCTGATTATGCCAGGTTGCAACCAATTTGCGCAGCAAATCCAGTTCGAGAAAGGGATAGTTAATGTGCAGATTACCGGCTTTGCCGTGATGAAAATGCCGGATATTCGCTCGCGGTCCCGCATAACGGTAGTTCCAATGTTCCCGAGCTGCGGTCAGCGGCTTTGACGGTGTCACCATTAAGCGGAACTGAAAGACGAGTTCTTTACCCGCAACCATTTTACGCGCACCGGAATAGGCCATGATGTTTACTGCCGTGTCCGATTCGACAACCCGTCCGCCACCACGATTGTCGTTATACCAACCTTGCGGCAGCCCGACAGTTTCGAGAGTGGCTCCATCCCAATTATCGGATGCGCCGGTCAATTTTAGTTGTAATCCGCCCCAGACTTCACCGATCCAAAGATAATTAGTAGCACGTTTTAGGTCCCACCTCCAGTCAACTGCGGCTTTGCGCATGCCACCGCGAACACCGAAGCCCATCAGATAGGTGGCGACTTCCTTAGTCAGCGGAATGGTCAGTTCCATATTTTTGAAAGCTGCATCCCGATTTGCCTTTAGTACAAGTCGGTAAACGATAGAACCATCGGTGTCGATCCGGTTTTCCAGCCGGTAAGCCAAATCTGAGTTTTGCGCCGTGGTCACTCGCCCCACGGCTTCCGGCGAGGTCATCGTGTTTTGACTTTTATCAGTAGAAAAAGCCACCTGTTTACCCGCGGTGTCATAAATATTGAATGAAACCGGTTGCGCGAGAATATCGCGTCCGCCGACCATGATTTTTTCAGGCAGACCGGTCTTGCCGAAGGTCACCTGGGATGTGGTCAGATTAAAAGTGTTTCCGTCGATGACAACCGGCTTGAATGGCGAGATAACTTCGTTGTCGTCGCCGATCGTCGAGTTCAGCCACTTCAACCGCGACAACCGCCAAAGTTCACCAACGCCATGATCCGGCAGCACTTTACCGCTGACCTTCAGTACAACTTCGATGGTTTGTGCCGCCGCGTTCTGCGGTTTAACCGTCACCGTGCCGCGATAGGTTCCGGCGGCATTTTCGGGAATGCTTGCGATCAGCCACAAGGGTTGCACTTTGCTTTTTTCGACATTCGGCGCAGCGGTAAACGGTTTTCCGAGTGCATCTGTGCCTTCGGTATTGAGACAGGTAATTTCGTCGGCCGGAATGGTTTTGCCGTCCGCAGTAACGAAATCGCTCCATTTGACGCTGAGTTTTTCCAACGGCGCTCCGCATGCCCAGACAGCGACTTGCCACGGGTACCATTCATTGGGTTGTGCGTTGCCAATAAATTGCGTTGTCGGTCCGTCAACCACCCATTTCACCGGAATCGCGTCGCGCATCCGTACCGACCGGGTACGGTCTTCGGCGAACAGCAAATACGGTTTATTCCCGGTACGTTGGATGAGCCCTGATACTTCGCCGGGCGTCGGCATCACTTCCATCGGGTAAAAAGTGTGAAACTTGCCGCGCGCCTGGATTTCCTTCAGCGGCGCCATCGGTAAGTTTTTCCCGAGTTTGGCGAGCCAGTCGGTTGCTGCTGTGTTCTTCGGTACAAAATAAGTACTGGGATTGTCGAAACTACCGGTTCCTGGATTGTACGGTAGCCAGTAAATATAATAATCGCCGGGTTGCGACGCTTCAAAGACAATGATGCCTTCCGCCGCCGTGATTTTTTCAACCTTGACGTTCATCACCTGCTTACCGGTCGAGTCGAAAACCAAGACTGCTTTGGTTTCCGGTTTGACATCGCGCCGCCGCCACGGGATATATGCTTCTACCGCCGGTGCGGCCTGCGCAACAGTCAACACTGCGCGATGGTTGCCGAAGCCGCGCGCGTTCCACTGGCCGATGCCATATTGGGCAATTGGCAGTTCCAGTGACGCCGACGCTGCCGCGGCGACCAATGCCGCAAACTGACAAGCTAATCCAATCGTGAACTTATTCATAAACCTTCCTTCCACTTCCGAACTACGACCGGTTTGGGATTGCAAATAATTAAAACATGGAACTTTAGCCCCAAACACTAATGAATGCCGATGTCGTCGTAACCGTATTTTGCCACCGTAGCCGCCGCATTGATTGCTTCAGTTCTGAAATAATTTTTGGCCGCATTGCTGATAACCCAGGCTCTACTGCCTTTTTTATGTGCGGCACTGCCATCGGAGTACCCGACCGTCCAACTGTAATCGCGGTGATTCAAAAAGTCGATGCCTGGATACGTGGAATACGAAAAGTTATCGTGTGCAATGGGAAAGGTTTTGTCAATCCCGACGCGATGCCCATAGGCAAAATTCATCCCATTGACGCCTTCTAGGGTTGTACCGCTCTTCGTCCAGGCATCATATGTAGCCTGACTGTATCCATTCCAGCGTGATGACGGACATGTTAACGGACCATAATTCCCGACATAATTCTTAATATAAGATTCAAACGGTGCTTTAGTGTTATATTTACTAAAAGGTCTCGCCATCCAGTTGGATGAATCATTGTATTTGGGATTTCCCGGAAGCTGATTAACCGCCGGCGGTGTCCAATCCTTATTGTCATTGGCATATAACAAAGCCTGTTGGGTCAGGGTTTTAACATTATTCACACAGACAATCTTCTTGGCAACTTCCCGCGCATTGCTGAGCGCCGGCAACAGCATTGCCGCCAGAATTGCGATAATCGCAATTACAACCAAGAGCTCTATTAGTGTAAACTTCTTCAGCATCTTTAAATTCTCCTTATTGGGTTTAGTTCTGATGCATAAATGCGACAATGACAAAACATTCATTACTAATTTCATCCGCAACTCCTTTTATAATTAAATTATGATACGTCATATATTTTTTCAACAAGTCCTACTTTTATATTATAACGAGAAAATATTTTTTTGTCAATGGGACAAAGCGAAAAAGCATAAAGATTGGCGAAATCAGGGTAATGCACGGGACTGCCAAAAGTATTTACATGGCACATCTTCGCGGAAACAGCCATGCCAACCCTCTTTCATCCGCCGGTACGCCTACACCACAGCAACTCCGCGAAACGGTCGAATAGTTTCACCTGCCGCAAATCCTTGTTTTTTATCATTTCCGGTTCCTTATTCGGCAGTTTGCTTGTCAAATCTGTTTGAGACGGCCATCACACTGCGGCTTGCCGTGTATTTAATTTTGTTTTTTTGACTTCCGGTTTGACAGATCGAATTTTACGTGTAGAATAAAATTGATACCAGTAAAATGAAATCTATAGTGCATGAAATTTATGAGCGATGCAAAAAAATACCGGAGCAAAAATACTCGAGTGAGCGAACTCTTGCTTGCGCGAATTACCGACGGACTCTATCCGTCCGGTTCCCGACTGCCTAGCTGCCGCCAGCTTGCGGAAGAGTTCCAAATCAGCAAAGTTACGGCAGCTGAAGCTTTGAAAAATGTCGTTGAATGTGGCGCCGCTTTGAATCGTGGGAATCATGGGATTTTCGCGGCACCGCCTGCTAACGGACCGCTTTCCGTTCGCAAGGTGGTATTGTTTGTGCCAGATGTGGACTCAAGTTTCGTGCCAGATTTCTTCCATGCGGGGAAACGGGTTTTGGGCGATAATTGGCAAATTGAAAAGTATATTACCGCTCCGTCGCCCGAATCGCCGGAACTTATACGTGCGTTTGACGATCCTGAAACCTTTATGGTATTCTTTCACTATCCGTCCGGCGTTTTGTTGGACTTTTACCATGAAATCGTCCGTCGTCGCCTCGAACGGCGCTGTGCCTTTTTCGGCAAGCGCTGCGAGCAATACGGCATTGCCTGCTTTACTGGCGATGAACTTGAGATTATGCGGATTGCGTTCGGACGGTTGCACGAACACGGACGCCGGGAAATTGCCTTGATTACATTCGATAATACCGGGGTTGATGCCGAACGGCTCGCCGTACTCAGGCACTTTTATCCGGAAGACTGGCGCGATCGAGTGCTGGACTTCCGCGTGGTGGAAAATTGTGACCTTGAAAAAACGTGGCACGGTTTGTTGGATTCCGGGCGGCTCGAAAAGTTCGACGCGGTGATCTGCGGCAATCCGCTTTCTGCGGCTTGTGGATATCGGGTGTTGGCTGATGTGGGACTTACTCCTGGAAAACTTGAACTATTCAGCATTGGAAACGCCTTTTTTCTACGGCTGGTAAAGCCTGGGATCGAGGCTATTGATACCAATCTGGAAGGACACTTCGTTGCCCTCCGGGACCTGATCCGCGAAAGAGAAGCCGGGCGCGGTTTTGAGCCTGCGTTCTTCCTTTGCCCGCCGCGTTTGATACTTGGTGACGATATAGTTTTTGGCGATTGAAACGTTTCCGAAAATGTTGCCACCGCTGGCTTTTTTTCCATCGAGCAGGCATTGTCAATACTTCCTTTAAATTAAGTTTGCTTTATCTGTTTCTCTGCCCTTTCGATATGCGAAGTGCCGCATCATCTAACCAAGAGGAGTATAAACTACATCCTCTCTCAGAACCGGACGCAAATCTCACGCATCCGGCTCTTTGGTCGGACTTCCGTTGCATGCGTTTCCATATGCACCGTCAGGGGAACAGTTCTATCCATGTAATGTCCGTCTCAGATTACGGCATGGTTTCATCTTCCACCAATGTTCTTCCGCCAGCCCCCGTTGAATCTTAACCCCTATTTTTTGCCCCTTGGTCAATTGAAAAAGTAAACGCACGTTTGTCATATTAAACGCACATAACCTCGAGAAAATCGTGCGTTTAATATGACAAACGACTAAAAAAGGGGTGGATTTTTCTTCTCAAGAGACCCAATCGCCTGTGTTTCGTGCATTTAGTCTGACAAAAAAGGTAAAGCTCCGCCGAGGCGTTACGCTCAGACGGTTTTTCGGACACACTAAACGCACACCCGATATTTTGCTCAAATTATTTACCGGAAAGCTATCACCGTTTTTCGGCAATGCAACCGAGTTACACACAGTTCGCGCCTCGACTCCGACGAGTTGAGGGACCCATTCTCGTCGAAGCGCGCCCTATGCATAACTCTTGCGATATGGCAAGACTTGGGTTTGTCAGATTTAATGAGCCTCCATGTCTTTGTCAGACTAAATGCAGTTGATCGCTTGGAGGGGGGCGCGTTTACTTTTTCAAATGACATTTTTTGCCCCTTTTATGCTTTTTCCTGTTTACCCATTGACAAAAAGCGAAATTTTCGCTATAATATAAAAACTGTACTTTTTAGAAAAAAATATGACGTATCAAAATTAGACCATAATCATAGTGACAACAGCAATCGTCCAAAGTAGTATTTTAGGAATAAAGTTATGACTTATCATTTTCATGATCGTTTCGAAGATTGCAGCGCCGGCGGAGAAGCCTGCAATTGGACGGTATTGCGTAATTCCGATCTGCCGCACGGTCATCATCTGTGTGAGGACGGCAAGTATATCATTACCGCTCCCGGCAATCGGCATTTGGCGAACACTCCGGCATTACGAGAATTCACTTTGGAGGCGACATGGACTTACAATAAAAACACTTTCGGCGACTGGATTCGTCTCTTTTTCGCTTATGATGTATTGAAACGGAGAGGATATTTTGTCAGCCTCCACTTCGGGGCAAAACAGTGCGTCGCCGCTTTGGGCCATGAAGACAATAATGCGTTCACTACCATTGCCCAAAAACCCTTTGCCGCGCAAGCGGATAATCGGAGCTTGCAACATCTGAAATTTACGGTGTCCAAAGAGCAAGTCGAAGTACAATTGGAAAACTTCCCGGCGCAGACCTTGGCGTTGCCGGTAGAAAGTGATTACCATGGGCGCATCGGGTTTGACGGCACATTTGAGTTGCGCGAAGTGAAGATCAGTTCCGACGATGTGGTTGAAGAAAAAGAATTGATTCCGGAAACGGCGATAACTTTTCCGGCGGAAATCAACGGTTTTCATACGCCGCTATGCTATAAAATACGGATGGTAAAATTTGCCGGTACGGCGCGGCTGGACCTGGAATTGTCCGGGTCCGATGTCGAAAATCCTGATGTGCCATGGTACCCTTATCACGGCTTGATGGTGGACATGTTGACTGCTCCTTATCTCCGTCTGGAAGAGGAACGGCTCTATCCGGCGGGAAAACAAAAGTTGGTTTTGGCGAAACCGAATCCGGTCAGCCAGAAGTTTTTTTACGACTATATTCATAAGAAGCCGGAATGGCCGATCCGGCATAGTTTTTTCCTGGCGAAAATTCCTAAGATCGATCAGATCGGTATCGGTTATGAACATTGCGTCATTCGCGAATGCGCCAATCACTTGGCCGGCGGCCCCAGCGAAGCCGTTTTTGACCTGGCGCAAAAGAAAATAATGTATGCCGGTAAGGCGGTGCGTCCCGGCCAACCGGTGCTGGAACTCCATTCGCAACCGGACAAGGAAATTTGTCGTCGTATTCCTGCTACTGATCCTCGTTACAATGCGGCACAGGCTTTTGCCCGGCGCAACCACTTTTTCATTGCTCCGGAATCCGGTCTGTTTCAGGCGGTGTTACGCTACGTCGATGCCGACTTTTCACCGGCGGATTTTCAGCTGAATTGCCAGCTGGAAGATGCATTCAAGGACGAAATCACCAAGATTCCGCCGTTATCCTGGAGTACGGAGAAAAAAACGGCGGCGGGCTTTACCGAAGTGGCGGCGGTGTTGCCGCCGCAGACCTTGCCGGCGGGAGTATATCATCTTCATTTCGAGCTTTATTTTGCCGGTCGCATAATGATCGATCAGCACCACGCATTTGAAATCATGTCGGACGCAGCCGGCGCGCCGGCCGCGCCGCTGTTGTCTGGATTACCTTTTTTGTTCAGCATGCCGAATGAAGACAAAGGATTGGAACATGATCAGTTCGATCCATGGGGAGATGTGGAAAATTCGCCGGCGCATTACCTGTCCGCCGCCACGCATTATCCGGCGATCGGCCGAAAGTACCGGACTTATGATGTGTTGAAGTCCTATCATCGCCAATGGTTCCTGTGGCTTACCACGCGCACGGCCGAGGATCAGACTCTGGCACATAACCATGATATTGTCAAACAGTGCGATTTTATTCATCCGCCCTACGATGATCGGGCGTATGGCTGTGGACCGTATCATGAGTTGTGGAAACCGTCCTATGCGCTACGCGGGATTATGCCGGTACTGCTGGCTTTTTTACGCAGCGACGGCTTTCATTCCGACCACGAACAAGATCTTACTGTCAATGCTGTGGAAAAACTGGTTGACTCCGGCGAGGAAATACCGGAAACGATGCTGGCTGAACTGGTCAACAAACACTGGACAGCCTGGTTGGAATATTTCGGTCAATGGCTGGTTGACGATAAGGCCGCGCAGCAACGGGAATTACAGTCCATCAATCCGAACATCAAACATTCCACTTACGGCCCGATGAATTGTTATTTGGCGCATTATAAGACAAGTTATGTGCTGAAATACCGCGGAGTCATACCACGCTTTTATGACGGGTTTTTCGTGTTTGAAGATTATCCGTTTTCCTGCAAGTACAATCTGCATCGAGGTCCATTCCTGCTGACGTCGATCCAAATGGCAGCGCCGGAGTGCAAGCTGTATCCTGAGGTTTACCCTTCGTTTATTCAAGGTTGCCCGGATGGCGCGGTGGGCTACGCCTGGCCGCCGTTCGGTTGCCCGGAGCATCCGCCGCGGGCCGATAAAAAGCGTTATCTGGAATATGCCTATGCCTCCGTTTGGTTTATCGACGGTAAATTCAACTATTGGCGGGATTACGGTTTTCATGTCCGGGCTTTGCCGCAGGAACGTTTCGACGTTCTTCTCGACAGTTGGAAGTTCATTCATAAAACGCCGGCGGCCAAACCGCTACGCAGTGCCGCCTATGTTTACAGCGATATGCTTTGTGCTCATCATTCGTCCTTTTACGAACATTCACATCCCGGTACTGTTCCCTGGGGCGATGTTATTAATACTGCCGAAGAAATCATCCCGTATGTTTGGGAAACGGTCAGGATCGACGGTCAACAGTCCGGTTTTCTGTGTGCATTGGAGGCAGTGTCGGAACTCGACGCACGGGATGTCGGGTTACTGGTGCTGCCGCCGTTGAACGGCGCGACGCCGGAACAATTGGCCGCTGTCCGCAAATTGCATGAATGCGGCATAAATCTACTGGCTTTTGAGACGGTGGATGGTCTGGAAGATTTGTTCGGGGTGACGCTGCTGCCGGAACCGGTTGTCGTCAATAATATTGCCGTTAATCCTGATCTGGCGGACAATCCCCTGGCCGAACTAGACGGTCTCACCGAGTACACCGAGCATCCGCTTTGTAAGGCCGGATATTGCGCTGCCGGCGCGGAGGTACTGTTGCAGGGCGAAGCTCCGGTGTTGTTCCTCAACCGAACGAAACATGGGTTGACGGCGCTGTTCAATCTGCCGCCGACGGTAGTCCGACGCGATACTTTCTACAAACGAACCGAATACGGGCGTCTTGCCATCAGCGAGTTGATCAACCGGTCAGTTGCGCTTATTCATCGGAAGCTCTGTGCCGCGACGGCGATGACCACGGCAGGAAAACTGTTGACCTTTGAGGCTAAAAACGGCAACCTTCACATTATCGTCACTGAAGACGCTTTTCCCGCGGACGCTTTCCCGATCACGCCGCTGGTGACGATAAATCTGCCCGATTTAAAGAAAGAACAAATCAGTTGCGATAATAATTTCCAGCTCGTCTCCCTCACGGAAACGGCAGCGACGATTCGATTGCAGTTGGGGACTGACGACACCGCGATATTGACCGTTCGTCACCTTTAAAGATGAAAGCACGATAAGTTTATGGGAAGCAAAAAATAATTTACCGATCCAGGTTCCGAATATCGCGGCAAGCCGTTTGGAACCTGGAACGGAAAATTGGGAAAGGTGTAACTACGGCGGCAATTGTGGTTCTGCGGTGGTTTCATGCACTCGCGTCTCCGCAAGCGGGGCGGCCATGACGATACTAACGATTATTTAAGCTCCTCAAATTAAACATTTTATTCTCATTGCGCCATTACCGGCGTACGGATTTATTAAAAAACTACAATGATAGCGAGAAACACACCATGAAGAAAACCATTACCATCGTCGGACTCGGCGCTTCTATTACGGCAGCGGCAGAAATGACTGACGAAAAAAACCGCTGGCTAAACATTCTCGGACACAAATTACGGCAATATTTTCAACAATTCGAATTTAAAATGGTTAATGCCGGAGTTGGC